>Ga0307515_10000832_pt1 | contig 70995 bp, 71 predicted proteins | sample 17_EM_MG_FD_194513 | JGI IMG/M metagenome (GOLD analysis project Ga0307515, IMG submission 194513) | Populus trichocarpa ectomycorrhiza microbial communities from riparian zone in the Pacific Northwest, United States - 17_EM | ecosystem: Host-associated > Plants > Roots > Unclassified | place... | reverse complement strand
CGCAACAGAAAATTGGGATGTGCCATTCTCCTTATCGCTTCCATGGAAGTAGTCGGCTGCATCCTCCCATCCCAGTTGTGTCCATTCGTCAAGCTTCATCTGCTGCTGCCGAAACCTCTCTATGTGCTGCAGTATCGTTTTGGTGATTGTGCCCATCATCTAGCCGGGTTCGTCATCTTCGCTCAGCTTGCCCTGCTCTATGTGTTCATCATCCTCACTTTCCCCATCCTCCCCATTGTCAGAACTTGCAAGATCACTCAGACTGTCTCAGATCATAACCATCATCTCCTCAAAAGTCTTTTCGGGCTCTCTGGTTGTCAATCCCGCGATTCCAGCATGCATCATATCTTCCTGCTCTTGTTGAACCGCTGCCTTTGCGTCTTCGACTCGCTTTCTTGCCCCAGCGGTAACTCTCTCAACGTAATCCTCAATCCATTTCATTTTCTCCTCATTGCTTAAGAAGTGCGCTTCTCGTCGTGTCTCCGCCTCAAGCTTCTTTTTGGATCTCATGCTGCGCGACGCCCCAATGACTCGGACTCTTTCTGCCTCCGAGCCACTCTTGCCTTGATTCATTTGATGATGTCTTTGGGTAGACTGCATTGTCGATCTCCCGTATCTGCCTGCCGGGAGTAGTGACATGATCTTTTTTGGAGCATTGACCATTCCAGTTCGCAATGACTTTGCTTTTGGGCGAGATGGTGGATGTCGCAAGACATGGACAATATGGAGGTAAGCTGCGTTATTTATATCAAGGTTAGTACGTTTACTCATCTAGAACAATGCAAAATTTCACTTTTGAATGTCAATAAATCTGGAATAGATAGGCTAACAGTCCAACAAGATTTGATTGTTAGCCTCAGTTTCATGAACTATCCCAGCGATTCGTTGAGAAAAACATCAGCAGATGCGCTTTCATTCGAACAATGTCCTATTTCGAGGAGACAATCATCCAATTTCGGCTGTCGTACACCACAATGTATCCCAGATCTGAAACAACCGACAATTGATGGACATAGTGCACATCTCCGGGGTGTGGGAATCCACTGCAACTTCCAGCTATACGCAGCTGAATTCATCTTGAGTATAACGAACATGTTCGCAGCTAATTATTCCAATCTGACAAGAAGCTAACTGTATAATCCTCAGGACTTCCCACTTCTTTTCGTTATCATCTTCCTCTCCTATTCCACACCAGCAAATCATGGTTACACAACCACCTCAGCCAGGTCCAATCGGATCCAAATACAAACCATTGGCAGGCGCTTCGTCAAATCGGTTACTTATCGGCACACAGCAGGAATCCTGACACCAGTAAGTCCACCACAATGCTGCCAATGCATCCACCAAATATATCGCCCAGGAGGGACATTTAAAAATCATCTGTAAGACTGGAAGCAGCACGAATAAGAAGCAGCATGCAGTTGGGTGTAATTATATCCATACTGTGGTCAATGGCCATCAATTAACCATATACCATACAGCGGGTGTGCGCCGAAAGCTACATGACCAATCTATTGCTGTCTGTAACCTGAAACCTCGATGGTTGACCAAGGCATTCCTGTGTGCAGTCCACGAAATTGAACATGATGATGTTGTAAGCGATGGGATTTTTGCATACAAATTTCCTGATAAGCACTCCCAAGACTGTACGAAACAGGCATTAATCACCTTTGAGGAGGATAAGGAAGCATATAGGGTGGAGGTAATAGCCGCATCTCATCGTTTGAAGCAGCAATTAATGTCTTGTACGCATTCAACAAGTCTGGTATGATGGCAAGGCAAGGAGGTCGTGTACAGCTGGAACAGTCCGACATTTGCCTGGCCATGAATATGTCCTAAATGGGCAAAGAAGGGCTTTCGGGCGCCGCAATAGAGCAAAGGCAATATCGGAACAAAAAACCTCGCACCGAGGTCCGAGAAGATACGAAGCAGGGTGTTGAGTTTCCTGGGCATAAGATGGTAAAGGCTGCAATGGAAGTACAGCCAGCTATACTTCGTCAACACCACACGCCCGGATGCCTTCGTTGCCAACATGGCACCCCGAAACATCCGCAGACAGGATGGAGATGCAAAGGAACAGGTGCACCTCCGCCCAACCGACGCAGACAGCAGACTCCATAGCCGACACCACCTGTGGCAGACATACCAACTGCCTCAACCGGTAACACTTCCAGATCTTAACTTCCCAAAATCATCAATTCGCCGGCCAGATATGCGTATTCACATACATCTCTTCCCTGTGCTGAATCATTTACCCTCGATACATCTGCCCAGGATAGCAAGCAAGATTCAGATTGTGATCCAGATATGCTGCCTGATGAAGGAACATCCACTGATTAGTACACTATTTGCTGTGTGGTAATGCAGCTATGATTCGTTTTGAAGACCAGAGCAGCCTATTGAGCGAACTTGGCAGTGATGAATTGCATTAATCAAATGGCACGGCATTTTGCAGATAATTATTATCCCGAATTCGAGCATACTGTATAGTATATTTTAAAGGATATAATTATATGTATTATTGAAGAACAAAGTACTGATCAAGAAGAAAGTAAATGAAAATGCTAGAAAGGCTGCCAAATTGACATGAATGATGGACTACGTCACATCAAATGATCGTATATTGGGGATACACACCTGGCAAAATGAGCGTCAATGGAGCATCAACGATTCTTGGTCATGTATCTTGGGTCGTGTTGTGGGGGATAGGTTGCAAATAGTCATAAACGAAGTATTCGCTGCCTTTATAGAAATAACAGTACGTAAAACACTCCCTGCCCCATCATGATCATGAGCTTCAACGGAGCCTCAACAATGCTTAGTCATGTACCTTGGGTAATCGGGGGTGCGATAGGTTGCACATTGTCATAAACCAAGTATTGGCTGCCTTTATTGGCAAGAAAGAGAGGAAAACACCCCCTGCCCCATCATGAAAATGAGCGTCAATGGAGCGTCAACGGAGCATCAACGATTATTGGTCATGTATCTTGGGTAATCTGGGGGGAGATATGTTGCAAATAGTCATAAATGAAGTATTGGCTGCCTTTATAGGTAAAAGAGAAAGTAAAACACTCCCTGCCCCATCATGAACATGAGCTTCAACAGAGCCTCAACAATGCTTCGTCATGTACCTTGGGTAATCGGGGGTGCGATAGGTTGCAAATTGTCATAAACAAAGTATTGGCTGCCTTTATACGCAACAGAGAAAGTAATACACTGCCTGCCCCATCATGAAAATGAGTGTCAACAATTCTTGGTCATGTATCTTGGGTACTCTGGGGGGCGATATGTTGCAAATAGTCATAAATGAAGTATTGGCTGCCTATATAGGTAAAAGAGAAAGTAAAACGCTCCCTGCCCCATCATGAAAATGTGCATCAACAGAGGGTCAACGATTCTTGGTCATGTATCATGGGTAATCTGCGGGGTGATAGGTTGCACATAGTCATAACCAAAGTATTGGCTGCCTTTATAGGCAAAAGAGAAAGTGAAATGCTCCCTGCCCCAGCCTGAAAATGAGCGTCACCTGAGTGTCAACAATTGTTGGCCTTCCATTATGGTTAATTCCAGTGCGATGTGGCCGCTATTGTCTATATACATGGTTCTGACTGTTTTGGTATGCCAAAAGGCTCACAAATACTTAGTTGTAGCTCTGCAAATGAACTAAGTTGTTGCTGTTCTGGAGGATGAGGTAGGGCGCGTGTCTATTCATTTCGATAACTAAGGTGGCCAATACATCAAAAATGAACTGTGACGTACCAATGTTGATAAATTAAGTTCAACACTAGTATATCTGAATGCGAATAAAAAGTTGAAACCCGAAATGCGGAACCGGCAATTGGAACCGGCGGGTCCAGCCAAACCCAGCGAAACCCACAGCTAGACAGGTACGGGTCCTGGTTTGGCCCGCCCAGATGCAGCGGGTTGGGGTCATAGTGGGGTCTGGAACCGAACTGACCGATTTTTGCGGTTCAAACCCGAACCGCTGCCAGGTTACCCAGATCTGTTGGTAACACTAGTCATTGACACCAACAGCATCCACGCCCAGGAACATAAGACCCATTTTGTAAAGGATTGGCCTCAACCTGAGAACAGCAAGGACATCAGAGGCTTCCAGGGCCTCACTAGTCACTGTAGACCATTCATTGAACACAATGTACACAGTGCAATGCCATTAAACGCAATCGGCACTCCTCCGAAAGGACACAGGGACATGGCACGGCAATGTGGAGCACTGAGGAGGGTCAGGCACACTCCATTCACTTGGGACAGTGAATGCCAGCATGCTGTTGACACACTCAGAAAGGCACTCTGCGATGCTCCAGTCCATGCTGCACCGGACCCCGAAGACACATATTGCCTGCACGTCAATGCTAGCCAAGATGCATTGGGCGCGGCGCTCTCCCATGTGCAAGATTAGGCAGAGAGGGTACTGGGTTATTTCAGCTGTATATTACACGATGCTGTGACGCGATACCCTGCATACAACACAGAACTATTCGGCATCCGAGACAAACTATTATACTGGAAATTCAACCTACAAAGAGCTGAGCAGCCAGTTTTGGTACACGCGGACCATGCGACCATGCGTTGGATCCTCAGGCAACCACACCTCACCGCGCATCAGATGCATATCTAGTCTGTCCAACAGAATGTAGACTGGGAGATCAAGCACTTGCCGGGTGTCGAGCATAATGCCCAGGATGCAATGTCTCGCTGCCCGGATTTCCGATGCCAGCGATGCAATTCAATGCCACTGGAAGTTACTGTGGCCGGAGAATGGGTTGATGACATCAAGGTGGGCATAATTCACGATGAATGGTTCAGGCCTATTGCACATTGCTCAGCCAACCCAAGTCCCCGCCCTCCGCCGTCCACTGCACCAACCGAGGACTGCCAATTCTGGGTGTCAGTGCAACGATTCTATTCGGAAGTGAATGGCCTACTGTGGTTACATGCAGATTTGGAAAAGACATAGGTAAACAAAATAGGAAGGGCAAAGGAAAAGGACGAAGAGGAAGGGGTGGAGATAACCGTGAGGGCAAAAGAGAGGGAGGAAGACGGAAAGCCAGATATGAGGGGATGGTTGTGTATTCCAAAATCCATGCGGCAACGATTGCTACATGAAGCCCACGACACCGCAGCAGATGGACTCTTTCGTGCTGACCAAACGTACTTACGCATGAAAGACTGGTATTTCTGGGAGACAATGTAGCACAATACTCTGCGATACGTTGGAGGCTGTGACTTGTGCCATCGAACTCACCACCGGAGCGGGCAACCCACGGGCCTCCTACAACCACTTCCTATAGCCAGATGCCATTGACACAGAATCGGCATCGACTTCATAACCGACCTGCTGATCTCCGTCAATGGCCACCACTGAATTGCGATGTTCCTCGACCACATGACAAATAGAGCACATTGGCCACCCTGCAGGAAACCACTTGACGCCCCGGCCTTTGCGTGCATCTTCATCGACGAAATCGTCCCCCTGCATGAGGTGCCTCAAGAGGTTGTATTCGACCGCGATGTACGTTTCACAGCAGACTAATGCAGAGAAGTTCCGAGGATTCTGCAGACAAAGCTGCTCATGTGTATGGCGTTCCATCCACGAATGGATGGTCTCTCTGAAAACTTGAAACAGCCGGTCGTCCACTATTTCGGTTGCTTCACATCTCACGATCAAACCAAATGGGACGACTACCTCCCATTATCTGAGTATGCTTACAATTTCTCAGTACACCATTCGACAAAGCACATGCCTTTTGAACTCGATTTTGGTTACCAGACACCGTTGCCACCAGACTGAATTGCAGACCTCCAACGACTGCAGGCCAATCAATCAGCGAGAACCTTACAAGGACGCAAATTTCTCGAACAATTGCAGCGCATTTCGGGAGTCACCAGGGATGAGCTGCGTGATGCTCAGGATGAATAGACGGCGCAGGCTAATAAGTCACGACTCCCAATAGACCCCACCATCACCACCTGTGCGAGAGTATTTTTAGATATAAAGGATTTTCCAATCAAATATGCCAATGTCAACCCTACACGACACAAACTGGTACATTGTTACATTGGCCCATACCAGATCCTCCGAATGCGCGGAAACACCCCCGAACTAGATCTCCTAACTTTCATGGCGATGTACGATATAGTTAACTTCGGCAGGCTCAAAGTTGACCGCATGGATGATTCTATGGTTGTCTGGTGGCCGCTGCCTCCATTACTATCGACAAGCCATGCGGGCCCAATTCACTTTGTCGAATGGCTCGCAAGATACCGGGCAAGCTCCATCAGAACCAGTTGGGAATATGAAGTGAAATGGGAAGGTTGAGATGAGAAGAATAACACATGGTAGGCAGAGGACAATATGGCAAAAGCAAAAGAGATGGTGAAGCGGTATTGGAAGGAGACCGGTGGATGGCCGAAGGCAAAGAGAAAAGTGACACAATGCAATGCGTGAGAGGCATCTTTGTGTTTGATCAGGGTGTTTTCTTTCTTGGAGAGGTTTCTGGAAGATGATTGCAGAAGGTTGTGACGTAGGTGGACGGCTCTGGACATGATAAGGTGCAGCTCTGTGGGAGGCTCGAGTGGTTGTTAGTTGTAGTGAGATGCTAGCTCGATCATCAATAACATTCACTTCTATTTGTTCAGAGAGGCTATTTGCCCACACAACCCTTCCGGGCGCACCTTAATGCACATCCTCCTCAACTATGTGCAACTTCTTGCTTCATTTGTCCCTTTATTCTATTGCACTTAATCTTATAATTACCTCTTATATGCTCTCTCCCACATTCCCCAACTTTCTATCTTCATCACAGCAAATGGAACCTACACCCAGCCAGGTTAGGAATCACTATTGACAGAAGAAAGAAGAAGCACACCTTGAGAGAGCACTCGCATTCAAGAAAGCAGTGAATCTTCATTGTACATGAAATGTTTCCCTTCGAAACATCTGTGTTCGTGCGTCGGATTGCCTATCACGAAGATCCCCAATTCGATTGATGAAGCGGGACGATGAGACCCATCCGGCAATCGGTAATGACAGATGTGAGGGCACTGGTGAGTCCACTCTATCATCCGACATCAAAGAAGACAATCTGAATCTCCAGCAGGAGGTCCTACTTCAAGGCCTTGCGCGCTGGGATAAGTCATGATGACCTGCAAGGGATCAAATGCCAAACAAATGGAGCCGCGCCGATACTATCAGTGCACGCCATCTGCTTCAAAATTCCTAAACTTGAGCGGCGGCAATGGCACCACCACTGATCAATCACCAAAAGTCATCCCTCCGGAATGAATTATCTGAGTATGACAGTTCGCCATCTGCCCAGCCGCTGCCGCTACACAAGTCTACTGCAGACCAGAATGCTGCACAACAAAAGTCCAATGCAGATTAGAACTTTCTCCAAAATCAAAAGGGTACATTTGAGGTAGCGAAAAGGTGGATGGAGACCATTGTATTCACAAAGACTCCATGGCAAATATTATCCGATGAGAAGTACTGTATGGTTGAAGGAGCTTGGATTCAAGCCATTGAATCTTAGGATCATCGGCGGGCATTAGCAGGTGCTCCTGTAGCTACACCATCAGTGTGTCAATTGCCCGGATGTCCATCACTCAAAATAGATCATCACACACCAGAAGCTTTAAGTCTTAGATTCAGTTTGATTCTCCTGAATCAGATTTGCACTATTGACTAGGCCTGAAAATATACATATTTAAAACTGATGATATATACCATTCGAGGATGGTAAGCAGATAGGGCAGGTCAAATTGTTGTCCGAAGGTACCAGTAGGTTTCGTGCTCTGAGAGTGAGCTTCAGATTAATGTGAAAGAGCTCCTGTTTGAAAATGCGGATCTCTCGAAGGTCGTGGAATGTAAGAAACCATGGTTCACCCAAATGGAAGTGTTTGATATAATGTACCATCAAGTTTTCTTCACCACCAACAGAGTGGGGAGCCAGCCCACAACATCCCAGTGTTTCTAGCCTCTCGCTCTGCAGATTATAGCACTGGCAGCTACTGCTATCAAATCCGTGCTGGCGGAATATGCCGGTGGTAATATGACCACGGATATATTTTCTCAAGATGAATATCGAGGTACATGTTTCCCATCCCCTGTGATATATTTTGCTCCAGACACTACTGCAGTCATCAATCACACATTAGTGGGCCACTTCATACCGCCCCTCAGGTGCAACTCCAATCGGTTAGGCACACTCCATCCCCATCAGCGCTTCTTAGCCTAGGTTGACAGGCTTAAATATTATTGCACGCTCCTCAGCTTCGAATTGGATCTGCTGAATTCCCACTGGCTCTCCCCAGTCTGGATTGTCGCTCCTACATTGCATTGCGCACTTCCTTCCCCACCCCCCATGTTCGCACTCCTCCACTGGGATAGCAATCATTAATCCCCATTGGTGCTCCTCTGCCTGCATTGGCGCTCCTCAATTTCATTCCACACTCCATACCCCCATTTCAATGCTCCTTCACTAGTATAGGCGCTCCTCAATCCCCTCGGTTTTCCTCAGCATTGATTTGGCACTCGTCTTTTTCATTCCGCACTCCTCCAATACCTTCTGTATACTGCACATTCCGCACAGTACTCCCCATCTGGCACTCCTCGTTTCCTGGCAGTTGGTCCCCTTTTTCATCTGAACATATCATATTGCCATTCAAACCCTCATTTGAATTTGCAGCTAGCTAACTTCTCATTACACCTGTGATAGATAGAACAAATCGAGCCTGACAACATTAAAATGTAATTTTATCCACTTGGCATGCACGAATGTTCCACAAATACAAGGAGTGCCTCCAGCTCCTTTGCGGCTTTATTGAATTGGGTGATTCTGTTTTCGTTGGCCCTGATGCAATGGGAGAAGTGGTGGATGGCATTGACGCCAGGTTTGATTGATATCATTCGATCACTTAGTTGGGTTATTGTTTTGGTGTACCTGGGTTTATGATTGAATCACTGGCCAGTTTCTTTGGTTCCTTAATGTGGTGAGTCAAACAATACAATGTTGAAGAAGATGATAGCTAGTAACATTCAGAACTGATAATGAACAACAATCCATGCATCATATTCACTGTTGGAGGAAAACAATTGCTATTCAACATCTGGAGAGTCTCAGCTAATGCCTGCAGTCCAAATGAATATCCCTGAGAACCCAGGCATCGCTCACAGTTGGTTTGTGATTCCCCCATTGCATTGGCGACACACCCTGGTACACCCAATGTTCTCTCCGGCACTCCAATGTGCACCCAAACATATCCCACTGACTCCCATGGTACTCCTGTATTATTAATCGGAGATTGCAGTTACTCCAAATGCCAGCCAGAATGCCCTCCTAGGGTCTGATTCTCTCCTGAAATTGAGACTTCTAATTTTACACTCCACATCCTCTAAGACACTTGTGGAGGCTCCCAGTGACTAATATACATTTTGCTGATGAAGAAGGGACAGACCACACAGTGGGATGGCACACACCAACCTTTCAGATGGGACGGCAGACACCAACCAAAACGACCTGAACGTAAGCCCCAACCTAAGACCTGGACTTTATGCACTGTCCTAGCACTTGAGATGAACTCCCTGCACAGACACCGACCGTATATGGTGGCGAGACACCCAAGCAAAAACATGGACGTCATCAGAGTTCTCAGGAGGACACTAATCCGAAAAAATACTATGAAAAGCAACCAACAATGATGGTAAGATTTAGAAGAATGTGAATGAGAATACTACTGGTTGTGGGGGGACATGTCGCAGAGAATAGAATCCCACAAATGGGCATCATGGCAGGAAGCTATGAGAGAAGACGTTTAGAGGTGGTCACGCTGGGCTAGGAAACGAATGAAAGGAAGTGCACACCTCAAAAAGAGCATCAATTAATCCAACTCCTCTTCCAAAACTCACAAACTAGCAACTGACCATAGAGCACCAATTACTCCCATTCGCCACCTCAACCACCATGCCATTGCCACTCGGCTGAAACAGTGCCAATCACAACATCGACTGAGCTTACTCGATCTACTTCTGCCATCACTGATTCCGGTTGTTGTGTTAGAGTCTGCACAAATTCGGGACATTCTCTCATTACGGTGTCCAACCCTATGCACAATCACCGGCAATTCATCCAGTCCTTGCTCCTCATCATCGCCAAGGAAAAGTGGAAAATTCCTCTCTCCGGAACCATGGGCGCTCCAGTCATCAGAGGAGAAATTGTTACCAGGAATGTTGAAGAATATGAAAGCCACTCATCACACACTGGGCCCGACCCAGTGGCCAAAGACATTATTGTGACCTACCCATATTACTGGTCTGACACACTCCAGGAGATGATCAAAATGATCAATGGATAGTTGAAGAAGAACTAGGAGCTGTTTACAGAGGAACTGAAGGATGTCTTCTGCCATGCAGGTAGCAGAGATTATTGGAATACAACAATGTACATGTAGCGACGATGAAAGAACCAGCTGGAACTTGGGAACATCGGCCAGGGAGCCGTTTTCCTCCCCTACGATCGCATCAGTTTCATTACCATCACCATGGGAGACTTAGCGAAGTACTGACAGGTGGAAATGCTGCTTGGGGCTCTCCCAAGAATTTTGAAGGCAAAAGCAGTAATGAAACTCAAACCATATCACTGAGACCCCTCGATTTTCAAAAACAACAAACCCCAATCGCACATCCTCAACATATGGTTAACTGCCAACCCCCTCGCCCTCCTGGAAATCAAACAAGCACTTACAGCACTGGGAGTCACACTGTATTCAGTTGCAGCCGGAGTTGTCCTCCCACAGATGCCAGTAGTGATAAACCTTGCGGCAATCCCTGGCGAAAAAACCCCGGCAGCAGCACAAGCCAGAGAGGAAATTCCTATCGCTCAAGCCAACAATACAATCGGCACGAAAATGACCAATACAATGAAGGCCTTCACGGCCTGGAGCTTCTAGTTACGCTGAGTGAATACTACTGGATATGGAAGCTACGAGACTTCCAGGGCAGACACCATCGAAGCTGAGCATCCACCTCGGCATGGACCAATGAAATTCCCAGCTCCGAATGCACCCACGTGATCCAATTACTCACTGTGTCCCCAGCAAGTGTTAGGACCCTGTATCTACTGTGATGAGCTAAGTCATCTCCGAATATTCGGTCCTGATGTGCTCACCGACCAGGAACCGGGACGAAAGCTTGGGGAGATATCTGGATATCGACTGGAAACCAGGCCGTTGGCAATGTGAGAGTATGTCTGGGATGTAGCTCCGCATGTGCAGCGAAGAACAGGAGTAGCCACCGCGGCTGCACTACAGCCCCCTCAGCCGCAGCACATTGCATGATCTGAGCTGTTTCAGAGAGATAGATTTGCCAGCACCTTGGGAAACTTATATGCCAAGTGGAAGTAAGGGCAACAAGAAAGGATAGGGCCTGACACAATAAAGGCAAGAGGTTGGAGAGTTCTGGGAGGAAAGACTGGAATGAGAAGGTCTTCAATAGTAGACAAGGAGAACAGAAGGAGTTAGTTAATTGGAAGAGGGCGCTTGCAGGGAGAGTGGAAGGATTATACAATGGGAAACAGCAGGAAAGATTCAAGAGTGAAAGGAAACAGTCGGCCAAAGAAAACAGGGGGGTGCAATCGATGGCGGTGAGGAAGCTAATAGGAAGAGGCGTGAATTGGGAGGATAACTGGAATGAGGAGGAAGGAGTGGTAGTCAGGGAGTTGGGAAGGAGAATGATAGGATGAGAGTGGTCAATGGGGGAGGAAGATTCCGTGATGGAGCAGAGGGTAACCAGGAGAGAATCCATGACTATTGGGTGGGTTTCTAAAAATAAAATGGCTCCGTAACTGAGTCAGGTACAACCCATTGCCTCGTATATTCACTTGGCACCCCCAGTGCCAACATATCACCCGTCCAATCAATGACGGAACAGGTAGGGTGGGCAAGAGGGGGGAAGTGAGCAAATCCATTGCATGTACCATATCGAAAAGAGTAGGAGAATATGGAATCTCCACAATTGAGTGGATGTACCAGACAGTTCTGGAAGATGTATTCCTAATGGCTGCGTTGCACTCACATAACACAAAAAATTCCTACCATTCTCCCATACCCCTCTACTGATCATCAGATATTCAAGATAATGACTATCGCAGGAGTTAACCAAAAATTCACCACCAGGAACAGGAATGACATGGAAGAAATGCCCAACTGCCAAGTACAAGCAGGGCAACAGGAGGGGAAGAAGCAAAGAAGTTGTGGAGAGATACGAGAAGAGCATACTATGGAAACCAGGAACCACACAACGACTGGAAAACGAAAGAATTGGCACAAAATTCCCCTACAGGTATATAATGAGCTTCCTTCTCCTATGTTCCTAAGGAGAGACAACCACCATGCTGTGCCATGCATCTCCCTCTGCATTGCACACCGACGACTGTGCACAATATCCCCCAGCTCAACGATACCCAACAACCAATGAACGACACAACATTTCCATCAATATATGTTCTTGCAGTAGCACACTGCAATGCCATGGAGGTCGAAGCATCCTTAACCCCTACAACCCCTGCTATGAGCATCGACTCCACCACTGTTGCAGCCACCACAACTGCAGCCACCACCACCACACCCTCAACTTCCACTGCATCCAACATCTCCCAAACCACCTCCACCACAGCTTCCACAACTGCTGCAGCGACTACTACCACCGAAGTCTCCACCACAGCTTCCACAACTGCTGCAGCGACTGCTACCACCGAAGTCTCCACCACCACTGCAGCCACCACCACCTCAGCCACCACCACTGCAGCCACAACAGCCTCAGCCACAAGCGCCTCAGCCACAACCACCACCGTTACTGTGTATGTCTGCTGCATGGATATATCTACCATCGCTAGTGTTCCCTCTCCAGCATCCACCTCATCAGCTACACTATTGCAACTCAGCAGGGAATTCTTCTCCAATAGATCTGTCAGATTGCTACAAGAGGCTGTGGAGATTGGTGCTTGAGAGTGCTCCCCCCAAAGCCACACAAATTTCTTGAATAAGCTCCATGATCTCTTTGGCAACATAAATGATGGTGCCAACACCCAGGTCACTAGGCTGTTGAACTTCGCAGAGGGAGATGTTGATTGTAAGTTATTGAAATACAACCGATACAGCATCTTCCTTGAGGCTCTAAACACTTCCAGCAGTGTAATGGCAATGATCAAACTACACCACTCTGCCCAACAGAGGGAGACATGGGCAATGAAGATGCTGGGAGACCTCTGGCAAGACTATCCTGAACTCCAAGAAATCCTAAGTGATTCCAGCGCTAGTGATATGCGGCTGCGATAAACTGCGATCGCCAACAATTGATCCAGAGATTCTGGGTTTCCGAAGAGATGCCTCAACCATGCATACATCAACTATCTCTCCACGCCAAACCAAAAGTCGAAAGCGAACATGTGGTATACCATCAGAGATTTCCAGGAAGCAAACATGTTGTTCGACAGTTGCTACCATCACCTGGAAGAAGAAACTGACAACAAACCTTTGGGTCTGAAATGGTACCGGGGGTTAGTAATGCCACATACTAAGTACCCCAGCATGGATAACTGCCATAATGCCAACTGACTTCATATAATCCCACCATCAGTACCGCCTGGCTGCCATGAGACACCCGTACCACCTCCATCCCCTGATTGGAGCAAGAGGCTCCCACTGCGAACCACAGCAATGAAGGGCAAGGAAAAGGATTATCGTAATGTTGGAGGGCTTTTGCTGGATCAAGCTGATGCTGGATCTGAGGATAGAACCAGCATTCCTGCCAAGAAAGAGGCTGGTACAATCCTGCTAGCTCTCGCTGTGAAAGAGGTCAGTACAAACCTCCCAGCACCAACTGAGGCAGGGTCCTATACACTCCTGCCAGCTCACTCCGAAAGAGCCGGCAGTACAAACCCGCCAGCTCTCACCCACACAGAGGCCAGCACAACCCCAGAGAAATCTTCAAATTCTAAGGAGATGGGTACCCCATAGCCCAACCAACCTGCCACCCCTAGCAGTGAAAGTAACAGTCCTGAGGATGCCGACATTGAGGATGAAGAATTCATGATCTACTCCCTAGAATTGTTCAGCCTCAACCCGGACTGCAAGACAATGTTGGACGATGAGACAAACATTTTGGCACACCACAAAAGTCAAATGGGGAACAATGCCATACCCATCTTCCAACAAGCAGTAAATGAAAACCCTGAGTTGTTTATAGAAGCTCAGACACAAATTGCAGCAGCCACGTATGCAACACGGGAGACAAAAGTTCAATTCGATACTTGGCATTGGAACATCTCGTACTTCGCAAGTGGTCAGGGGAAATGAAATTCAGATATGGAGAGCTGCACGATAACGCCGGTGCTCAAGGAATATGTCGTTATGTTTCTTCCTTTGGGTTCATGTTTTTCTTCTGGATCTATGTCTTTCCTTTGGGTTTATGTATTCCTTTGAGTTTATGGTTTTCCTTTGGGTTGATGGTTTTCCATTGGGGTTATGTCATTCCCTTGAGTTCATGGTTTTTCTTTTGGGTCTACATTTGTGTCTTTCCATTGGGATTATGTCATTTTTATATTCTTTCAGGTTTGAGTATACAGTTCACTGGAAGAGGAGAGGTGTGCTTTGAACAAAGATCCAGGGAGGAGGTGTGGTGGGAAAATCTGGTTCACATCACCACCGCCAGACGCTTTAGCACTGGGACGTGGGCATGGAGTGTACCATAATCCAGCGATAACAGAGATAAACTGATCGATGGGGAGTGACCAGAGAGACAGGGGTAACAGCGATAGACAGAGCAACGGGGAGTATATGTTCGGGAGACCCCAGGGTTGATCGACATCATCTCTTTCTCAACTCAGCTTATCAAAAAATCAAAATACACACTCTATCTTGCCCAACAATTTGTCTGACTTGCTCTGTCAAAGGTTTCGTAGATTCATGCCATTGCGTGGATTCTCACAGCCAGGTGGTATCATATCTTCTCACACTCTTCCTATGCTCCTTGACCCAGAACCCCTCATTCTCACGAAGTCCCATTGGGTGCCGTGACAGGTGTGGCGGAGTGTTGATGATGGGAGCACTGCCTTCTTGATCCATCATTTGACCACATCGCTGGAATAACCCTTCAATCTGCTGTGCCACACCAACAGGAGTTCCTCAACATTGACCTTGACCTTGATCTTGACCTCTAGCTTGACCTCGAGCACTCTCGCCTGGCACATGGTCATAAATCTCGATTCAATAGACATTGACTGGGACAATTCCTGATCCATTGGCAGAGCATGTTGTGTGCTCCATCCACATGCAAGACATTTCTGACAACCATCTCATACCTATGGCCTCCATGCAACTGAAGCCTTCATCGTACATCTCCATGCTCCTTGGCTTTACCTGTCACACTTCCACCAAAAGCAGAAATGTCAAACTCTTCTCCCATCATATACTGCATGTGCCATGTGAACTTTTGCCCCTCTCTGTAACTGTGAGACATTATGGTACAATATACATTCTGTCACTCCTCTGATGGGTCGTCTCTGACATTAGTAGTCATTCAATAGTGCACAATAGATATCCTTGTGATTGCTGCTGCTGGGGCAGTCTCTGTTCGTGCTGAGCTCTCTGTTGGTGCAGTGCTTGGCCGATACTGTCAAATGTTCCCCAACTGATGGATAATGTAGCATTCCTGAGTATCTCTCCAATTTATATGGCAATGCTTCTTCTCTTTGTCTGAATTACTACTGTCACTCTCACTGCCATTATCACAGGTCATCTGGCAATTCTCAGTCAGGTTTGAATTATGTTTATTAAGCTTTGTTCAAGAACATTGGGAACATTACTTCAACCTCCGAATGGTCATCTTGCTGTGATCCCACTTGGTGGGCTGTCATCGTCATAACAAACTCCTCTGGTTTGTTAACCAGCATGTCGATTTTCTTATACACCAACAAGATGAATAACCTCTAACTATCATCCTTGGATATAACCTGCACGAGGTAGTAGCTCTACTTGCTCGTTGGCATTGGACAGGCCAAACTCTCGGCACTGAGGGTGATGTCGATTCCATACCCCTGGATTATCACTGTGTATTGCTGCACATTCTCGGAATCCCTCAACTTCACAGCTGACATTGTATCTCACAAAGCCCAAATAGTCAGCTTTACCATCGACTTTCAGTCCTCCTTCAGCTGATCCCACAGCACTATCGCATCTTGCTGAACACCATACTGCTGCTGGAATGACCATTCCATTGTGAGTAGAATGGTCCACCGTCCAATTCCATGCTGCTTCTTTCATGATTTCAATTCAGTTACATCTTCTGGTGTGTCCTCTGTACTGTCCACACCGCTGAGAACCTGCTTCTGTTCCAAGAGTATTTCAATTTCAAAACTCCAGCTCCTATAGTACATAGCATCAAACATCTGAATCGAGATCCCTGTTGATTTGCCTGTTGTTGATATATGTGGATTCAATCTGTGCTCCTCAGTAAGCATCTCAATGATGGTGCGATCGGTAATCAATGTTTGAGTTTATTTTGTCGAATCAGTGATCTGCCCAGGCTCATAACCTGTTGTACCATGTCTGCTGTGCTGAATCTCTCTATTGACCTAAACTCACTCACTGTCTCTAAGTCTGGTTGACTTGAAAACCGGAACAATAGTGCATGCAGCTCTGCCACACTCAACCCAAAACTAACTCATATGATGAAAGTACTCGACTCTAATTCTACAGTGACCGCTTGATGATGTTCGAAACAAATATATGCACTTCTTAGAGCTAGTGTTCTCTACTATTGATACTTGGTACACACTAGAGGTTTACTCTATCTGCAAAGTGTTCTGGCAATATCATCTTTGCAATGTCTCTCAGCTTTTGTAGTCTAAGAATTGGATCAGCAGCTATTGATATTACATAAGGACTTACTGCACGGGCTGTGTAAATACCTGACAGCTAGAAATCTCAATGTTCAATTTGGCCATTATTTCCCATTAGTACTACAATAATTGGAGCTTCATCACTATTCTAAAGAATTAGATTTTCAGACAAGTGGCACTGGGCAGGTACCACAGATCAAAGCCATGATTAGAACGTCGGAAGTATATTCCACTTCTCTTTTTGGCTGCACCAATGATGACAGAAAATAGGCAGCTGTAATTGCATTACATGAAATGGTAATAGTAACTTTGGGGAAAGTATGTGATGTCACACTACTGATTGGCTAACAACATTACTTGGATAAATTTCTGAAAGTACTTTGGAATCACCAATGGTGAAGCGATGTGAGGCTGGGCAGATTTTTTCGAACATAAATTTTTGAACTATGCAAAGGCCACAGTGATTGAACTACTGGCCATTATATCTGATTTGTTCTGCAATTGAATGGTTTTCAAAATGTGTTCAGCAATTCAGGTGTTTTTTTGTCAAACTGAAAAGGTAACAACAACATATTGTAGGCAATTGTAGGTGCACTTGAATCATGTCTAAAAGCAGCAACCAAATAGTCTCATGGTGATCAACCGACTGTAAAAGCGTCATTGGAGTCAGATAGCTATTTGATAACACCTGGTAAATACTAGTTTACTGAAAAGTTGTTCCATCATCATGAACATCATGAATTGCAGAATGTATAAACTAAGGCAACAATTCTCTAAAGCATATTTATCCAAAAACTTGAGCCAATGGGAACCACCATAGAAGAAGTAGTATACAGGAAAGCAAACCAGACTCCTAATAAGTGCATTGAATTATAGGTCCATCTATCAAATGCAGAAATAGAAGTCACTGTCTGGAGTACAATGGATAGGGACTGCATCACTGACTGCCGTGAAAGAGAAAATTTTTACCCCAACTCAAATAACCTGAGGCAACTTGAAAGTGAATTATATATACAGTTGATCAGCTGTAAATCTTTGCGGAACACCATTACCATTCAGAAGCTCTTCAAAATGATCAACCACAACATGATACTAATTTGATATCCAAGGATACAATTGGCAAGGCATAAATTCAACTCAGATATGGCTAATAAATTTTGCTGATATTGTAATCACTGCACTTATTAACATGCGATATATGAGCATTATTACAGATGCTCCTCAATATACAATCAAAGTCAATGACTAACATGCAATATATCAGCATTATTAAAGATGCTCCTCAACCTACAATCAAAGTCAATTATATTTGAATGTTATTGACTCATAGTGAGTTATATATCAGTCTTGACTATATTGTGGAGACAGTATCATATGTTGTACTTAAAGACTGGTGCAATGTTGACTGCAATCATTCTCAACATATAGTTCAGTATCAATACACAGTGTAATACATCAGAGCCATTCTCTTACATCTTCCAAATTACAACAAGAAGTCTTTTTCACACTATGAATACCTACAGGTATTTCATTTGAGTGAAATTTTTTCCCTATATGAAAGAATTATCAGATTACCCATAATCCAAGAATTGCTAGTAGATTTTAAATATCCAATATTGGAATGTTATTCTGCATACAAATTGTTGAAGACAATGGGCACAATGGTCATAGATTGGTACACAGCCATGATGTGATCGTACCCATAGATAGAATATTAATATCACTTCAAAATGACCAATTGTGCTGCTGTGAATCATTGTACAGCTCTGATTCGGTGGGGTATCAGGAACTGCATTTCAAGGTAGAATACCCCACTGCTAGCGAATGGATCATGCAGAAAACAGAGAATATCATAGTCAATTTTGAGCCAAGGGAAGAGAATGGCCTTGGTAACACCGAGCAAGGATCATTTCAATTGTTTTCGGTATTATCTGTTTCAGCTGAAAATTGCACAATCAGATTCTCCAATATTTTAAGGTACTGCAAGCTGGAAAAATAATATTACCCTTTTTTAAGAGGTACAATAAGCCTCAACACAAGGTATTGCATCTTCTAGCTGGAGGTATGTAGTGGCAATTCCAATAAAGTATGATGAGTCAGATTGTTCAATTCATTGTGAAAGCAGGACTATTCATATCTTGGAGCAGTCTTACATGATCAGAATTGAACCTGCCAGAGAAGTTGTTTGACCAGTACATTTGGTGCAACAGGATGATTGATTGGACAGCATTGATTGAATATGTCTTGTGAATGATTATGTGTATTTAGATACACACAAGATGGCATATTGGTTTGAACATCTGAATAGTAGTGTGCTGAAGTAAAATAATGTTACCAAGAATAATTGTCACTCCCAGAGAGTAGCATTCAAGGTATGAGGTATTCTGGAATGGTTTTGGTGATCACACATATAGTCCCAGTTGCTGCCAAACTTCAAAAATCTACTGGCCAGATTATATGGCAGTCTGAAAGCAACTATTTGCTCTTCAGAATCCTTTATATTTTGTTCTCTAATATGAGCGGTATCGAGGAGTAACTGAAAGTAGTCTTGGGACACCTGAGCACTGCAGTGTGTATTTCACATATCATGTGGCATCAAAAAGTACCTCAAAAATTTGTTGCAGCTCTTCTTAGTGGGGAATGCACTCAGTGGTACATATGAAACCATGTTAGATGTTCATGATCTATGGCTGTTAGTGTAGTGTACTGCAATGGCAGAGATAGAATGTACAGACTCTATTATCACCATTGTGCCACACCTCTTGTGGTATCCTAATTGAGTAAATGTGAAATTTTCAGCAAATTGTATTTTATTTACTGGGAGCCTCCTGCAGTGTGTAAGAGGAGGCAGGATATAAACTTACAAGTGTCAACTTTAGGAGAGAAACACACCCTGGGAGGGCATTCTGGCTGGTCTTGGGAGTTTCTGAAATCCTTGAGAGCCAGCCCAGAATGGCCATAGGAGTAATTGTGATATGTTTGAAAGCAAATTGAAGTGCTGGAGAGAACAGTGGGAGCACTGGGGAGGATCACCATACTAATGTGGGAATTCCAAACAAACTCTGAGAGATGTCTGGGTTCTTTTGAAGCTTCAGTTGAAGGACTGTAGATATTACTCAAAACACTATGAATGTACAGAAATATGTATCACCCTTCACAGTTAATGTAATTACTGAAATATTGTTCCATATCATCATCCAAATTGTACTGCACTAGCTATCACCTTCTTCAACATTGTATGTGTTGCTTAGATACATTTAAGAATCGAACAAACAGCTGATTAAGTTACTCATGAATTATACGTGCATCGATACAATGATACAACTTAGTAATCACCTGATATCAATTGGATATATTGTAAATGTTATCCAACATATCTCCAATCTCATCAGGACCAATAGACGGAGGAACATACAATTCATCAACTGCACAAGAAAGACAATGGTGTCAATGATAATTGCATATGATTCGGATTTCCCAAGTGGGTTATGTTGAATTCGATTGTCTGTGGGCTGGGTTTGTGAGATCTAACATATATTGTAATGAGATGTTAACTAGCTGGAAATCAAAATGGTAATTGACAGGGGATAAATATATTTCATTGCAAATGAACAGTGCCACCCGGAATAGATGAGTGGCAAATGTGGAGTGAAGTGTGGAATACATGAGTATGAATGGTCATGGAGGAGCATAGAATGTAATAGAGCAGTGCAGATCTGGCCCAAAGTGCACTGAGAAGGTTTCCAGACAACCAATCCAGCAAAGCAGCACCCAGCCTTGTAAAGGAGAATTGGAAGGGGGAATGAAGTGCAGATTGGGGTTGAAGCACGCCTACACAACAGATTATAATACATGCCATGTCTCATGTGTGCCGATCTGGATTAAATGCAGGAAAACCGGGCAACTGACATACCGATCGTGTATCTACAGGAGTACCTGCCAATGCGCACTGACAATCTTATACCTCAGTTGCTGGTTTCCAAACTGTGTGGTTCATCAAGTATTGCTCATCGAATAGTATTTGGCATGGACTCAATTTCGATATGGTTATGTGCAAGATCCATTTTGCTACCTGAAATGAATCACATTGGTGTTGGGGACTGTTGCGATCTCCACCGGCCATTGTGGGAAGAACATTCTGGTGTTCACTGGGTACGAGTAGTGTTGGCAACGGGTCCGGGTTTGGAACGCAAAATGGGGTCGGTTCGGTTCCAGACCCATCCGGAAACCCAACCCAGAGACTCCTTGTGGGCCAAACCAGGACCCGTACCCGTCAACCTGTCGGTTTCGCCAGATTTGGCAAGACCTGTCGGTTCGAATCTCCATTCCAGCATTTAGGGATTCACATTTATGATCGCATTCAGATATGCTACTGCTGATCGTAAAATATTGACATTGGTACGTCACTGTCCATTTTCGATGTATTGGCCTCCTTAATGATCAAAACGAATAGATACACTCGCCCTACAACATCCTGAAAATGAGTATCAATGGAGCGTCAACCATTGTTGGTCGTGTATTTTGGGTAATCTGGGGGTGTGACAGGTCAAATACAGTCATAAATGAACTATTGGCCGCCTTTATCGCAAAAAAAGCAAGCAAAACACTACCTACCCCATCTTGAAATAGAGTGTCAACTGAGCATCAACGATTTTGGGTCTTGTATCTTTGGTACTATGAGTGGCGCTTGATCACACACATCCATAAACAAGGATCTGGCAGCCTTTACGGGCAGATATGTAAGGCATATTTCTGCCACATCCTCCAGGACAGTAACAACTCATTTCATTTACAGAGCTACCACTAAATATTCTTGAGCCATTTAGCGTACCAAAACAGTCAAAACCATGTATATAGACAATGACGGCCACATCCCGCAGCATTTAACCATAATGGAACGCCAACAATCGTTGACACTCCGTTCATGCTCATTATCATGATGGGGCAGGGAGCATTTCACTTTTTCTTTTGCCTTCAATGGCAGCCAATACTTAGCTTATGACTATGTGCAACATATCACCCCCCAGATGACCCAAGATACATGACCAAGAATCGTTGATGCTCCATTGATGCTCATTTTCATGATGGGGCAAGGAGAGTTGTACTTTCTCTTTGGCCTATAAAGGCAGCCAATACTTTGTTTATGACTACTTGCAACCTACCACCCCACCAGATTACCCGGAATACATGACCAAGAACTGTTGACGCTCCGTTGACACTCATCCTCATGATGGCGCAGGGAGAGTGTCACATTCTCTTTTGCCTATAACATCAGCGAATACTTCGTTTATGACTATTTGCAACCTATCGCCCCCCAGAGTACCCAAGATGCATGACCAAGAATTGTTGACGCTCTGTTGATGCTCAGTTTGCCATGGGTGTATCCACAATATGCAATCATGTGATTTAGCATAGTCTATCATTCACGTTGATTTGGCATCCTTTCTAGCATTTTCATTTACTTTCTTCTTGATCACTACATTGTTCTTGAATAATACACATAAATATATCCTTTGAAATATACATTACAGTATCCGCGAATTCAGCATGATAGTAATCGCCAAAATGCCATGCCACTCGATCACTTCTAGTCATCACTGCCAGGTTCGCTCAATAGGCTGCTCTGGTCTTCAAAATAAATGTTAGCTGCGTTACCACACAGCGGATAGTGTACTAACCAGTGGATGTTCCTTCATCAGGCAGCATATCTGGATCAAAATCTGTATCGTGCTCGCTATCCTGGGCAGATGCATCGAGGGTAAATGATTCTGCACAGGGAAGAGATGTATGTGAATACTCATATCCGGCTGGCAAATTAACGATTTCGAGACTTTTAGCTCTGGAAGTGTTGCCAGTTGAGGTGTGTGGTGTTCCAGGCCGAGGTGGAGTCGGCTCTGGAGTCTGCAGTCTACTTCGGTTTGGCAGAGGTGCACCGGTTCCTTTGTGTCTCCAGCATGTCTGCGGATGTTTTGCTGTGTGATTTGGGCAAGGAAGGCATCCTGGCGAGTGGTTTTGACGATGCATAGCTGGGGGTCTTTCTACCGCAGCCTTCACCTTTTCAATCCGAGGAATCTCAACACCCTGCTCCGTCTCTTCTCGGACTTCGGTGTGAGGTTTCTTGATCACATATTGCGTTGCATCTGTTGCGGCATACGAAAACCCTTCTTCGGCCATTTTGGCCATGTTCAACGCCAGGTGCATGTCGGACTGTTCCAGCTATACACGACCTCTCTGCCTTGCCATCGTAGCAGACATGTTGAACACCTACAAGAAATTAGTTGCTGCTTCAAACAATGAGATGTGGCTATTAACTCAACCATGTACGCTTCCGTAGCCTCCTCTAAGGTGATTACAGCCTGTTTCTTCCACTCCCGGTGATGCTTCTCAGGAAATTTGTGCCCAGAAATCCCAGAGCTTACAACATCATGATGTTCGATATCACGGACTGTGCAGACAAATGCTTAGGTCAGCCATGGAGGCTTCCGGTTGCCGGCAGCAATCCATTAGTCATGTAGCTCTTGGTGTACAGCCGCTGTCCGGTATACGGTGAATTGATGGCCGTTGACCACGGTATGGATATACTCACATCCAACTGCATGCTGCTTCTTATTTGTTCAGCTTCCAGTCTTATGGATGATTTTCAAATGTGCATAGTGGTTCATATTTTTGGTGTCTTCATTGGCAGCGTCGCAGTGGACTAACTGGTGTCTGCGTTCTAGCTGTGTGCAGATGAGTGATGTATTAGACGAAGCGCCTGCCAATTGGCTGGATTCGGTTCCACTTGGACCTGGCTCAGGTGGTTGTGTATGCATGATTTGCTGGTGTGGAATAGCAGAGGAAGATGATAAGGAAAAAAAGTGGGAAGTTCTGAGGATTATATAGTTAGCTTCATGTCAGAATGTAATAATTAGCTGCCAACATGTTCATTATACTCAAAATAATTTCTGCTGTGGATAGCTGCAAGTTGCAGGGGTTTCCCACAGCCCCGCGATGTGCAGTATAGCGATCTGTTGTTGTTTATTTGGTACTAGGGATGAATGGCGGTGTATGACATCCGGAATCGCATGATTGTAAGCTATGAATGGGACAATGTTCGAGGGAAAGGACGTCTGCTGATGTTTGTCTCAAATAATCCCCAGGATAATACTTGAAACAGATGCTAACAATCACGTCATGTTGTAAGGTTAGCCCAGCTATTCCCAATTTGTCGACAGTCAAAATGGAGATTTTGCTTTGTTCTAGATGAGTACACATACTAACCTTGACAAAATAGACGCAGCTTGCCTCCATATTGTCCATATCCTGCGACATCCAACATCTTGCCTAACAACAAAGTCAATGCAAACTACAATGGTCAAGGCCGCGAAACAGGTCATTTCGCCACTCCCAGTGGGCATATACAGCAATTCAACAATGCGGTCTACCCAAAGACGTTATCAAGTGAATGAAGGCAAGAGCTGCTTGGACGCAGGAATAGTCTGAGCTCGTGGGGCATTGCGTAGCTCAAGAACCAAAAAGAAGCTAGCGGCGAAGAAACGACAAGAAATGCACTTCCCAAGCAAAGAAGAGAAAGACAAATGGATTGAGGATTATGTTGAGAGAGCAACCGCTGGGGCAAGAAAGCGAGTTGAAGACGCAGAGGCAGCAGTTCAGCAAGAGCTGGAAGATATGAAGCATGCTGAAATTGCGGAATTGACAAACAGAGTTCCCAAAAAGTCATTTGAGGAGATGATGGTTGCTATCGGAGACAGTCTGTGTGATCTTCCAAGTTTCGATGATGGCGAGAATGGGGAACATTAGGATGATGAAGAGACCGAGCAGGGCAAGTTGAGCGAAGATGACGAGCCCAGCTGGGTGATGGGCACACTCACCAAAATGGTACAGTGGTGGATGGAGAGGTTTCGGCAGAAGCAGATGACGCTTGACCAATTGACACAACTGGGATGGGAGGATGCAGCCGACATCTTCCATGAAAAAGATATGCAGTACGGCACATCCGAATTGAGGGTACTGGCTGTCGTTCAACCCCAAACGGATGATGACGCTGCAGCACCTGCTCCGACAACATTTGGGGAGCTTATGGTGTGTCTTTGGATTGTTCCCTGAATATCGCAATTGCGGCAAAGGACTTCTCAACCAGGAAGTAGTGATATCAGGTTAGGTTCGGTGAAGCCGCAGTCAGACACGACCCTATCGGGTCTGGAGCCCGCCGCAGAGCCCGATACGTCATCGTTGCTGAAAGCGAAGCCTGTTGAACCAGTAAGCTTTTACGACTGCATAGTCCCTCCGGCTAATCACCATATAGATTTCCGATTCCGATGAAGACATGGTGACAGCTCCTGTGTCAGCGGAAGAATCGATAGGCAAAGCGCAATTTTTGGTGTCATCTCTTGGAGAAAAGCAAGTTGCTTACCAACTTTGCTATGTGTCAGCTTTTTCTTGATTTCAGAGACCAAATTGGGAGACATGGTAATTCGGCTGTGCATGTGCAAGGGTACAACGCACCATGTGAAACTACTAGAATCCAAATCATGAGGAAAAATGGCCCAAACGTGCGATTTCTATATACATGTGACTGTTATGTGACAAAGCAAAAGCTAAATTAGTGACGAAATATACTAACAAAATTTAATTGAGTGATGTCATATATGTCATAGAAAGAGCGGTCAGTGCTCATGACGAATCTGTCTGAACGACGACTGTCATGCTGCATTCATCCGTGTATTCAACCGCATACCTCTCAGCACAGACCTCGTGCACATGGTTGAGATATTTGAAATTGCTTATGGTGCATCATGGAAATTGAGGTGACGGAGCTGGATAAGGAAAGGTGAGGAAGTCGAGATATATTTACCAAAAACTAGTGAAATGATCTACATGCCGTAAATTGCCGGCCGAGAGCGCGAGAATGTGATAGGGCCATGTCATCTCACACCCAGATAGTGTGGATCGCAGTTGGTCAGAAATTGAGAGGTAACAAAACTCCTGGATGCATACGATAATACATTCAAACGCAATGTTGGATGTTAATAATCAGTATATGATTCGTTGCTTACAATTATTGTGTGTACAATAGCTGTCTGGATGTGATTGATATGTGTGTCAACAGAGTGTCAACAATGTTTAGTCTTACACATTCGGCAATCAATGGGCGGCATTATCACATACTGCCAAAGTGAATGTATTGGTGGGTGTTATAGGGAAAAAGGCAAATGACACGCTCGTTGCCACATCCTATATTTGAGCGTCAACGGAATGCCAATGTAGCATTCACCATTTTGGAATTGCATCATGGCAAATCCAGAGGGCTGTGCGGAGATATTAACTTATAATCAAACTGTCGGCCGCCTTGCTAGGCAAACATGGTCACGGCAATAACAATACTATGTCCTGGAAATAATCGTCAACGGAGCGTCAACGACATTCGGCCTTGCATGATAGAAAATGCTAGGGCTGTGCGGCAACGTTAATACATCATCGAACTATCAGCCGCCTTTCAAGCCAATAATGATTGCGACAACATCGCTACTATGTCCAAAAAATGAGCATCAACAGAGCGTCAATGACTTTTGGCCATCCATCTGGGAAATTCCAATTGCTGAGCGCCGACATTAAGTCATAATCATACTATTGGCCGTCATTCTGTGCGAAAATCTTTGGGACAACATCGCTACTATGTCCAAAGATGACCCTCAACGGAGCCTCAACAATTTGTGGCCATGCATCATGGAAAATGCAACTGCTGTGCGGCGACATTACGGTATAGTCAAACTATCGGCCGTCTTTCTGGGCAACAATGGTTGCGACAACATCGCTACTCTATCCTAACAATGAGCGTCAACAGAGCGTCAATGACAACTGGCCTTGCATCTTGCAACTTGAAAAGGCTGTGCGGCAACATCGACCCATAATCGATCTATCGGCCAATTGTCTAGGAAAAAATGATTTCGCGCACATTGTGACTATGTACTAAAATTGAGTGTCAATGGACCGTCCAAGATTTCAGGCATTGCATCTTGGAAAATCAAGGAGCTATGTGACTACATTGATCCATAATCTAACGATAGGCCCCATTTCTAGGCAAAAATGCTTACGACAGGACCATTACTATGTCCCAAAATGAGCATCAAAGAAGCGTCAACGATTTTTGATCTTGCACCATGGATAATCCAATGGCAGTGGAACGCAGATTACCCACAATGAACCTATCGGCAGCCTTGTTTGGAATAAATGCTGGTGACAATATTGCGTCCGCCTCCTACAATTGAGTGCCCACAGAGCATCAACAGTTCTTATGGAGGCTCAGAACGCTACACAGCAATGGAATGCATTGTGCTGTTTCTAAATCGAGTTGTACGTGGTCAGTCTTTGCAATCTGACCTTGTATACAACTTCACAAATATTCCTGCAATGTCTTACAGATCTGATTTTGTTGCTTGTAGCTGTAGAGTCAATATTTAAGAATCCGCAGTCTGCTGTACTTCATCATTGCTTTCGGCAGTCTTTCGAGTCAGATTACCCAGCGTTCTAACTCCTACTGCGATGTCAGATTCAAAATCTTTGAACAACTCATTGCTGGAGGTTATGATCTGATCCAAAAATGAAAGTGTCTTTATTCGTGATTGGAGTGACCTTACTTTACACATCATCTTCGATGCTTGGTGGGCTTCACTGAATGTAGGTTCGAAGCAGCCTATTGCTTGCAATGATTCTAGATGTGTGGCTTCCTAGCGATGCTACTTACACTGCGGAATTGAGGAGACGGGCAGCCCTGGCCTCATATTCATTGTTTGTTGTCAAGTTCTTCGCCGTGCATCAGAACATGGGACCAGCTCACTGGGGAAACACATGCTGGGAAATGCTCACATCACAGAGTTTAACGAATTACCAGAGTCAGAGGTTCCTGAATTGACTAGTTTGACGGTCGATGAAACAGCTTTGGCCATTCTGAACAGGCATGGAAGTCGAGGTATAACAATTGTAAGTTCACAGATTCAAATCATATTTTATATGTAGGTTTTTCCATATTGACCGAAATGACAGACAAAACGTTCCAAACCGGCAGCTAAGGACTTTGAAAGTTCTGAATTTCACTAAGAGATGTCGAATCACTACCTCATGTCAGAATTCATGTCGGCCAATTTTCCAAGGAACGCTGCATCGAATCTGGAGCAACGACGGTCATATACGGCATTACGCGATCACCTACTGCCGCCGTTCGCTAGGACCCTTAGCAACATGTGCCGCAGAGAATATGCACTGACCGTGGATGGAATTAAAATACAGTTGCCGTCATGAAATAAAGTTAGTTTAGCTCTGGACGGATGGACATCAACCAACACACTAGCCATAACGTCGGTCATTGCTTAGTATATGGATCAAGATTGGGCATTGGGTGAAGGTCAACTCTCTTTCGAAAGGTTGATCACGTATTCCTGTCCGCTTTCGAAAGCTGATTCAGGATGATAGGTCAAGGGCCAACATACAGCAGCAAGGCTTGCCATACATTTGAAGGATGTGCTTGATCGTTTTGAGCTTACCGACTGCCATGTACTTGGTATTAGGACAGATCATGGTTCCTCAATTTACCCGATGACACTCGAGCTGCAATCGACACTTGAGGCCTCTGGAATCAAGTGGCCTGCCTTGAGGCACCATATAACATGCATGGCGCACATCATACAGCCGGCTTCGGGTGCATTCAGGAGCAGTCTCGGTGAAAAAGGCCGCATCAAGTCTTGGGAAGCCGATGAGTGCGATCAGCAATTTGGAGAGATTTAAAGCATAGACATCGGGAAAACTCAAAGACTTCGCAAAGTGGTCAATGCTAGAATCAACAAGATGTCAGCCATGAGACCACGTTGAGCAGAGATCATTGAGAAAGTACGTATTTCATGATATTTTGAAAGTCCTGAAATTGACCTTCATTTAGCAGAGAATGCTTGCGGTATTGATTACGCTGACACCTGGTAACTGAAACGACTTTATTGGCTGTCAAAAAGCGACAGTCCACATTGCAGTACTTCCGATTATGGATTTGGAGACGTGTTGGAACTCAACACTGCAGTTGCTCGAGCACTCCTACCAAGTATGGGAATTGACACGGGACTGGCTCCAAACTCCAAAATACACTGATTACCGGCCACTTTTCACAACTCCAGATGAATGGACCATTGTGAAGTATGTCATGGAAGTATTGAGGCCATTTCGATATTGAACCCTGTGGATGTCGAGGAGGCATACAGTCACATTGCATCACATTGTCACAGTGTACAATCACATGTTCGATCATATGGACGGCATGATGCGAGCCTTGCTCAGAAGAAGACTCCATGGATGGAAGAATTGTTCTTCACTGTGAAGTTAGCTCGACAGAAACTGTCGAAATTCTACGCTGAAGTCACTCGAACAACCGGAATGCCTCTCATTTCTGCACATATCCTCGATCCTATCCGGATGTTGCAATCGTTTAGAAAGTGGGACAAGGGAATGGACATTAATCCTGAGGATGAGATATCCCATACTACCCAATACCACGAGGCCTTTCTGAAGTTTGTGGAGAATGAATACTGTGGCAAACATCAACATGTGCCGGTCAATACACTCGAAAGCTTACCATGCAGCAAACTTGCCCCCTCTGCACTGGCTTCTGAGTCCTGTCAATCATCCTCTGATCCAGATGATTTGTGGAGTGATAATTGAGATTACTCAACGCCTAAGGATGTGGCCGAGACGACACCCGGATGAAGCTATCACGCAGCATGCCTATTGACCGCCGCCAGGCTCTATTGGAATTCCCCGCCAGAAGCACCAAACAACTGGGGGCGAATTAATCCGAATCTCGATGATTACCACTACGACCCAATACAGATTAGCAGTACATTTTGGTTACAGGACATAACCGACTGGTGGCACCAACAAGAGGAAATGCACTCCAAGTATGCCAATCTGTCCAATGTGGCACGCGATATATTCTCTATCATATCACATGTTGTCGGAGTGGAGGCCAGTTTTACCTTGGGCAAGATGTCATTGGCTGCAGGCAGTCAAAAACCAGAGGCGAGATCCTTCACGAAAAATTCGGTGTAGCGCAGTTTGCTCGAGCCAATAACGGGAGTCGGGCGGGCCATAACCCAGTATCAGATACGACGAACACAGAAAATTATTCGGACATGAAGGAAGAGGCGGATGAAAGGACCTCGCACAAGATGGCCAAGGTTCACGACTTTTTGGAGATATGGCAGGGCAGCCAGAACTACAATTAGTAAAGGTTCCAACCCACTAGTACGGTTCCGGGTTAGGGTTCGAACCGGGACTGAACAGTTGCAACTGATCTTATGACACGAAAACCTGCACCATTGCAATTGGGCCGGTTTCACCACCAAAAACCCACCATTTCAACCTCACAACTTTGGCTCCTATTGAGTATCTGATTTCTGATTTTATCGTGGCATGATCAATACGTAGATTGTGTAGAACAAGCCGCTCTTTAACCTTCCGTGTTCAGATTTACGATCTGACCATTATTCGTCTAGTCGCAATCAAAAACCTGCCAATTTCTCCTCAGATTCGGCGTTTTTTCAAAGCCACACGACAACTATTTGTCGGATCGCCAATCTGAACGCGGGAGGTGAAAGCGCAGTTAAATCAGTACAATCTGCGAAGGGAGCATGTCACGAAACAATCACAACTCATATACGTAATTGGAGCCAAAGTTGCTGCAACCATCATACGGAACCGCGGCCCAGGTACAACCCGGCCCAAACACTGCGGGTTAATGTCAGCTCTGGGTAACAACCCCACCAGGACAAAGCGGGTCGGGTTTATGGCCGGGTCTGGAACCGAACCTTACCGACACTTACCGAACCGTTAGTCACAACCTGGACCGCTGGTGGGTTTCCCAGACCCGTTGTTAACACTTGCCAAAACCTACTTGCCAGACAGAAGGAATCTCGTCCTCGACACACACAGATGAGGGCTGTTGGATCCATTTCGGACACGGAAAAGATCGTCAAAGACTCCTGGTTACCCTCTCAACACGATGGCGCGGCTGCATTTAAATCGTCAGAATGATCACCTTTGCCATCAGCTTTGTCTGCACAGGACCTCCATGGAGGACAAACTCAAATCTTGAATGTCTGCCGAATCTTGAGAATCAACCTTCATCCAGTCGAAAGTGACGAGGATCGCGCACCTGAAAGCATTTCGGACACAGGAAATTGGCTACACTGGAATTGCGACCTGGATACTCCAACTGAAGACGATTGCGCGGCAGACGATAAATCCGCTATGGAGCACAACACTGGCATCGATGATCCGGAATGCCCAGAGCAGCAGGATGTGAGTGCCGCACCAAATGTTCCCAGATTGGTTCGGCCAACATGGAAGTCAAAGAGACAGGCTGAAGAGGTGTTGGTGACGGTCAATGCAATAGCAACAAGGAGAACTATAGGAGTAACGAAAATTTAGGACAGAATGCGTCAATGGTTCACCAGCTTCTTTATGTGGCTTGACCGAGATTTTCAGTTAGATATATATTCTGTGTGAATCATGAGAAGTAACTTGTAAATATCGGTTGATAAACAGATGTATAGCAGATGCAATGAATCATTTGGCGATATACATCGTGTTTAGTTGTGTGAGAGTGAACAGTGCATCAATAATACACCACTCGGCTTTGCCGCAGGGCTGAGTCGCAATCAGACAGAAAGACAACCAATAAGGTCAAATCATGATGAAAACGATTATTGACGGCAGCAGATGTTGAATGGACAATACAGTGAAATGTGGGTCAACGGTGGGTGAACGATTTGTGGTCTTGTAAGTACGGTAATTCACGAGTGACATGGTCGCTGTTATTCATAACGGACATATTGGCAGCTTTTATAGGGGATAGAGATAGTAACACTGTCACCACCCCATTCTTAGAATGAGCGTCAATGAAGCATCAACGATGTTGAGCTTTGCATCTTGGGTAATTTATGTTCCGATTGGTTGCAGACATCTATTTATCACATATTGGCAGCAATTACTGCCAAAAACAACTGCGACATACTCGCTGCCGTATCCTGAAATGAGCATCAACGGAGCATCAACAGTTTTATGTGTTGCATATTTCGTAATCAAGGCATCGCGCGGATCTTCGCGCGCATAATTGTATTGTTGACAACCTTGATAGGCAAAAATACCATATATCAATGGTGAAACACAGATACCAAATTAATCGATATTGCAAACTGCACAACATCCAAAAGCTCATTATTGGTAGCTGAAAACTCGATTTTGATAAGATACTATTAACAAACTGCAAATACAAAAGCTTAATATGAATCTATATCTGGACGTGCTGGGCGACCCGCTGACAACCCGCCCAATTCAGATGGGTTGGGAGTTTGTCATTGAACCATACCCGAGTGGATGGTTCTCGTTCCTTGACGACCCAGACGGCCAGTTGGGCAAGCGTTCAGTTTGGACCTGGACCCGGACCCAAAGTGAAAGTCCGGAACCGTTCCCAACACTAGGCACAGGTACGGGGAGTGTCTGGGCTGGTGTAATGTGCAACTTGCATAATATGTGAAGGTTTGACTTTTGGCATTGGAACAATATAGATGCTACAGCCTGAGTTGGATTTTGCCAAATTGGAAGCTGACAGAGTGCAATGGCAGTACAGGCATAGCTATGTTTCTGCACCTATAGAATGCTTCTAGTTTGTAATATGTAATGGTGGTGTATCTGGCCAGAATGTGGGACCTCCAGTTGGTTATCCAAGTGGTCTGTATTCTTCTCAGAAGCCCAGCTGGACAAGCCAGGTTCATTGCATTCCCTGTCACTGATCTCTGGAATGGTCATGTTATCATCCTGCTTGTTTTCAATTTGAAGGTGGAAACTCCTTATCTCCAATTCAATACTCACCGACAGGATTGGTAGGGAAACATTTGATTGCCAATAATGTTGGGCTGTCATCCTGAATATTAGTACTTGTATTTTCTCAAGGTGTGCATGTTAATTCAACAGTGAAAAAGATTTTCTCACCTGGCTGGCCATGGGTTCTGTGTTAATGAAGAGAAAAATAGATGTTGGGAAGTATAGTGCGACAAAAATTTATGGGAAAATATGGTAAAGTAGTAGAACTGGAAATTTGTAAGCAGAAGTGGCACTTAACCCAGAACAATGCAATTTGACTTGTGCCAGTAAAGAGACAGGCAGACTAGATTTCAGCGCTGTATATCGATATTGAGAAAGCCAGTGGTGTGCTGCAGTTTGGAACATGTCAGGTGCATGGGATTGGATGGATTCCTCTTGCCCCCAATAATGCATCTATGCCCTTATACCCAAATAAATTATTGATGCAACAATTGAAAATTGGTTTAAGTCTATCTACCAGGATTTGAACCAGAAATACCTGGAGAAATCGGCACCACTCAAGATATCAATGCCACTGAAGTACTCATCACCACCAATGTACTTGGGACAGTGAGATTATTCTGTCACTTGTTCACTGTTGGGGCTAACCATATAAAGTACTACGAAATGAATTGATCATGATTGCCCCAGCAGCTGGCTTCTCTAGATGTAGTAATCATGCGGCATATTCCAGCATATAAGGTTACATCATTGTACAGAGTTGGCACCACGTTATAAATCTGCAGAATTTGGTTTACACTGGAGTCTTGGTTGTAAGGAACAGTTGAAGTTAGAAGAGTTCAGACTGAGTTTGATGTTCGGAGTGGATAAAGATGAATCTCTGAATGCAATATCACATTCAGAAGGGTGTCTAATTTTCATTAGATTCTGCTCTCTTTGTATTCTGCAACAATGTTTGCAGTTGATAGGGCGATATTGTAGACAGAAATTCACCCCCAGTGGTCTTTCTGTGCTGAATTCTTTCAACATAACATTGCAGTGATGGTAGGGGGCGGAGAATTTGAGTTCACAGAGGAGAGATTCAGCATGAAGAAGGACTTAGAAGATTGGAAGATTATTATATGATTCTTACCAAATATCTTCTACACCCAACCCCGCCCATTACAGAAGGGATATGATACAATATCTTCTTGAACTCAACAAGAACTATATTTAGTTTCAAGGTCAGAAGGGCAAGTGATATTTCATATAGATTGTATATGTATGGCCTGCAACTTCACACAATTGGAGCCTTGTAAATTGGCATTCAGAGTGATGATATTCTATTGAGCTCTCAGTCCAAATTTGGTTGCTCTTCTTAGGATCCAGGTGCCAGACAAAAATAGTTACTGAAGGAAACAACTGACAAGCCAATCATTTCTCGATAACCATTGACCAGGCATACAGCTCACTTGAACACTCACCTATTGATTCTATTCCAATAATCAGTGTATATTATCAGTTGCTTAGAGGCTCAAGCTTAAGTAAAACTCACAATGCCACAATGATCTACTATAAGGCCAATTGTGGGGAGTGCAGCAACACTTGATAAACGGTATCTAAAGTAAATTTCTGTAATCGCAAAAGAATGCTTCACCTCTCTGCTAACAATTTTCAGTGGAACATGTACATGTTTCTTCTACAGCAATTGGTACATATATCTTGGTTTATAAAGAAAACTGACCGTGGGGTAACTTGGTTTTACTGCATATCCATACGTAATGGGGTGCAATGCAGCTGTGAAAGTGAAACACTAACCTGAGTTAACTTGCTTACAAACTATTATCCCAAAGGCTGAGAATCACCCACAAAAGCATGACTGAGTTTCATCAGCATACATGATCACTTACAATGTCTTATGTATGGCTAATACTCATCGGAAATATGTCATATACTTTATCTGTATTAAGCAATTATCTGACCAGAACCACCTAGAGGGTTACTATCAATTATATAACCCAATAGCAATGTATAAAGGACTATTACCTGATGGGATTTTACAACCTACTGGCTGGAATTAACCCTAGCCAAGATGGTTCTAGTTGAGTGGATGCACCTGAATGGCTATCGATGATCTAGTGAAATAGTGATCCACTTATTCACATTGTACCAGGTGTACAAGCACGTGAAGATTCTTCTGATAAACAATCCGTAGACCCTCAGATGACAAATCTATCAGGTACCACTGATACATCAAAGGCAAAGGCTCACTGGGAGGTAGTTGGAGTGGAAAATATTGGAGGGAAAGTGAATGGTGAAGCTATTGAATTGAACATCAAACATTGCGAGTACTCAGAACATCAGATTCCATGGCATTCATTGTAGTCCACAACTGACTCTATACACGCGCAATCATATAACCAGCATCCAATAACATCAGCCAATCAACAACTGCAGCAGGGCCTGGACAACTATCAAAATGAATCATTCCAATCAGCTGATTTCCCCCAAAGGCTCCACTTGGAAGTCGATTTTGTCATCGGCAATGAGAGTTCGAATGAAGATTTTCCAAATATTTTCCAAACTTTATACTACAAGGATATGTTTCAATATTTACAGTATCTTTTGATGTATCTTCCATTTCAGGTACACCTCAATTGTATACTAGAGTGCCATGCAGACCCAGATAGTAGCTGACTATACAGTAAGATGAATACAGGTGATTGGTGATGGATGGGCAGAATTCACCTCCTGCCAAAGCAATGATTGTGACAGTCAACTGTGCATTCAATGGGACTCACCTGGTCAAATTGGTTCAGTGAGCAGCATGCCTGGCCCTTGTATGTCATGATTAGCAATATTCAAAAAGAAATCTACCGCAAATCTATGAAGTGCACCCTCATTCTGGTTGGGTAGATTCTAGCCACAACAGCAGGTGTTGAGAATGCAGATAAGGCATGACATAATGCAATTGGAACTGCACTGTCGCCATTCAAGAATCTCGATATAACTGGTTCTGGTTTGAAATGCGATTATGCAGAAGTATTCGAGAAACAATGTTACCCTCTGTTGGCTGCCAGCTTCAGGAATATTCCAGAACCAGTCATACCTGCACCTGTCTTATATGGCTCATGTCTGATGTGTGACATTCCTCAATGTGCACTGATGGGGTGTTCAACCATTTAACCACTTGATCACTCAAGATATCGGCATGTGTACTTGCAATTTCTGGAGGAAACTAATATTGATGCTCTGCACACTCTAGGTGTTTATCTAATCGGCAACCAGTTCTGGCAGTACACTCTCCACATTGTCTTATGGCGTTGGCAGCCTGATGATATGCATCAGCTGCTCCTGGGATTTGTAAAGCACTTCTTGACCTGGCTGAACACATACTTGAAAGTTAGAAATGTCAAGAATTAATTTGACAATCAATTTCATTTGGAACCATGGTGTCCAGGGCTCCAGTGCCTCTCTAAACAATTGGATCTGGTGGAAAGCAGCTTCTAATAGGGAAAAGAATTCTTGGGCATGATTATAACACTGGCAGTGATTTGCGCACCAGTTTTTGTCTCCCCAATAATTGACGATAAATGTGCGACAGAAACAGCCACTGATGAAATGATATTGGTAGCAGTGCATGCATTGTGTGAATTCTCTCTACTTGTTAGCCAACAAAATAACTTTGGTCAATTCCTCCAAGCACTAGACAATGCACTGTAGAGATACAACCTCAACAAGGGTGCTATTGAAGAGCCAAAAATATTGAGGTCTGCGAAAACAAAAGTGGATGACCAGTTCCCAAGAGAATCCCAAATGTTACAAGTACAAAATATTTATAAAATTTGTGCTCCAATTGAGATTCTTGTGTACAGGGTTGAGAAGGTTACTACAACAACACTGAGGCAACCTCAGGTGCACCAGGATAGCGCCTGGCAAGGAGCAACCACTGTATCAGATGCTGATTGATACAAGGCAAACAAGCAATTGGAATGCACAATCCATCAGGTGATACCTGTTAAACGCTAGCTGTTTGAAGGCTTAGGCGAACATCATGAGCAATGATTGCACAAAATCTGCACTATAGAGAGTGGTCACAGAACCATATTCGCAAATAATACAGTGTCATGTGAGGACTGCTTCTGAGGAAGAGGTATACTGAGCAGCAAACCACACCTCCGACAGGCACACAGAATTTCAGGTCCATCCATCGGATGCTGAAACCTAAACCACCACCTGGAGTATTACTGATACAGACTGTATAGTGTCTCTGCTGGAGAGAGACATTTATGGTATCACATTCAAGGAACAGATGCACTATATGAAGGAATTCAATCTCTACTTGATTCAGTTTGAATCCTGATGGGAAGAAGTGAGTTTTCAGGAGCTCCAGAAAACCATCTAATACCATGTAAAACATTTTGGATAACCTCAGTTGCATATTGTGTGTCATATATCAGAGTCCATTTGGCAAATGAGTTCTGTTAACAATTGTACTACTGATGTTTCTGAATGGGTACATATCACCAATGTGAATGAGGCATATCAAACTTCCAACAAAGTGAAGTACATTCAAAACATGGCCAAGCATGACGACCAGTGTACGGGTCGTTACTATATGGAGACAATGCTTTTGTCTCTCATGCTGCAAGGCTGGTATGATACTAACTCTGCAAAAGATATCAACCTACTTTCCACTACAGATGGACTGCAAAATATATGCAGTGCCCATCTGTTCTGCTTCGAGCATTGTTAGGAAGGGCAAATTTCCGCCTCACACCCCACCAGGTATATCAATTCAGAGAAATTAATCTCTGCATAGTATGCACAAGTATCAAAATATCCTCACCCAGAGATGAATAAGTAGAATGCTTAATTCCCAACATGGGACAGATATTTCGTACAGATATTGATCAACACTGGGGATATGAAGTCAGTGGATTTGTACTCAGATATAATCAGAATGTACTCATAGACACCATATTTATTAACCTTTAGACTGGGCAGTTGTACTACCATTAACCATTTCACAGCCCTACTTCTGCTGAGCATCTGGGACTTAATTGCAAGGTGGAATTAACCAATACCTACCAATCGATCATGCCTGAATCCCTTATCATCTGGGTCCATCATATGAAAAGTGAAGAGAATGGCCTTGATTACACCTTCCAAGAACCAGTTCCTTCTTTCCTGTATTATACCTTAGCTGGACTCCACATAATCACAGTCTCCTATTTCAGTAGTGCCTGCCGGCTAGAAATCTAATATTGACCTTGTTTATAAGGTACAAGGAACCCCATATGGTCATTACTTCCGGAAGTTCAAGAATAAGTGGAGATAAGAAAAAACGAAAATGCTCTGCATCATTGGGCTGATTGTGTTGATGGGTTTATCTGTGTTGTTAAACAGACTAATAAGATGCATAATGTACCTGTCAGTAGAATTGTTGGGCAATCACATTTGGTGCAAGAGAATGCTATATCACATGGAATCTATAACATATGTGCCGTGAATGATCATGTGGGTTTAGATACCTGCGGGACAGTATATTAATTGGAATACCGGAATCATGGTTTGCAGGAATATGATAATTTTTGAATTGTACTATTTGATATGGACATTATACTAATCACTCCCAGGGAGTATGCCTCCAGGATTAAGGTGTACTAGAATAGTCTTGGTGATGTGGTCAACCATCCCAATAGCACCAAAATTTGCACATCCTAATAGTTTGATTTTGTAGCATTGTGAAAAAAACTATACCCTCTGCAGAATATTCTTATAGGCTGATCTACAACTTCCAGAGTTTGATGAGCACTAGAGAAGTAGTCACAAAGCACCTGAGAGCATCATGCTTAGGATGCATCTTATCTGGGAGCATTTGAGCACACCTGGAAGAATTGGTGTGACTGTTTAGAGTTGCTGAAACATCAGCAAAATGTATTTTAGTCAATGGGAGCCTCCAGGAGCGTCTGAGAGGTTGTGGAGTGCAAACTTGAAACCGTCAATTTCTGGACAGTATCAGAACCAAGGAGGGCATTCCGGCCGGCCTTTGGAATATGTGGGCTCTCTGATGACCGGTACAGGAGTGACTCGGATCTCTGATACCTGGTACACGAGTACAAGGGGAGTGATTGTAATAAGTTTGGGAACACATTGGAGCGCCAGAGAGAACATTGGGTGCACCTGGGAATGTCGCCGAAACAATGCAGAAATCACAAACAAACTCTGAGAGATGCCTGGGTACTTATAGATATTGATTCAGAGGACTGCAGGTATTATCAAAGGCTCTCCGGATGCCCACGGGCAATCGATTTCCCTCAATGGGAATTAGGATGCATGGATTATTGTGCATCATCAATTCTGAATCATACTAGGTACTATGTTCTTCAATACAGTATTTATTGCCTCGCTACATTAAGGAACCAAAAAAACGGCACTTGATTCAAACATACAAGCAGGTACACCAAAACAATAACCAGACTAAGCAGTCAAATGATATCAATCAAACATGTTGTCAATGTCATCCACTACCTCTCCCATCTCATCAGGGCCAACGAAAGCAGGAACACCCAATTCATCCATGGTGCAAGGCAGCTGGAAGTGCTCCTTGTATTTGGTTATTGTTCGTACCTGCCGAGTGGCTGAAATGGAAATCGAATGTTGTTTGGTTCGATTGGTGATATCTAACAGAAGTGGAATGAGATGTTAGCTAGCTGCGAATCCGAATGGGGGTTTGAAAGGCAATATGCTATATTTGGATGAAAAAGGGGACCATCTACCACGAAAAGAGGAATGCACAGCAGGTGTCGGAGGAGCGCGGAATGAAAAAGAAGAGTACCAAATCTATCCTGCGGCGCACGGATGGGTATGGAAGAGCACCCACACTAGCTGGGGAGCACAGAAGGGGGGGGGGTCAGGTGTGCGGAATGATATAGAGGAGTGCGAATCCAGGCAGAGGAGCACCAATGGGGATTAAGGAGTGCTCTCCCAGCAGAGGAGTGCTGAAAAGGGGGGAGAGGGGGTAAGGAGTGCACAATTTATTATAGGAGCGACAATCCAGACCAAGGAGCGCCGGTGGGAATTGAGGATCTCCCATCCCAGGCTGAGGTGCCCAGAATGAAATAGGGGAGCCCTAATCAAGACAGAGGGGATTAAGGAGTGCCTATCCCAGCAGAGGAGTGGTGAAAAATGAGGAATTGACTGCAGAATGAATTAGAACAGAGTGAATCTAGGCTGTGAAGTGCCAACGGAGATTGAGGAGCACCTATCCTCGCGGAGTTCCGCCACAGGGTTGGTGGAGGGGGGGGTTAGAAGCGGCCCACCAATGTGTGATTGATGAGTGCAGTGGCTTCTGGAGATGACTTAATCACGGGAGATGGGCCAAATGTACCTTGATATTCATCCTCAGAAAACATCACTGTGGGCTACTTTCCACTGGTATGTTCAGACAGCACACAATGAATAGCTGCGGCTGCCGGCTCTAAAGTCTGCAGAGCGAGAGGTTGGAAATACGGGGATGTTGTTGGCTGGAGCCCCAAGCTATTGGCAGTGAAGAAAAATTGATGGTAAATGGGATCAAGCACTTCCATTTGGGTGAACTACAGTTTCGTATGATCGACGACATTGGAGAGATATGCATCATCAAACTGGAGCTCTTTAACCTTGATCTGAAGCTCAGTCACAGAGCACAAATCCAATTGGTAACTACAGACAACTGTTTGGCGTGCCCCATCTGCCAACCGTCCTTGGATGGTACATATCCTCAGTTTCATTTATGTGCATTTTGGGGCGTTGTCAATAACATATATCTGATGCTGGCACATTGTACAGAATCCAGGACTTAGAGTTTCTTGTGTTTGCGGATCAATTTTGAGACCTGCACTGCTGGGGAATTGACATACAGATGGTGTACCTACAGGAGCACCTGCTAATGCCCGCTGACAATCCTGGGCTTTCATGGGTAGTTTCCAAGCATCTTCAACTATCGAGTACATGTAATCAGAGAATATTGGCCAAGGAGTCTTCGTGAATACAATTGCCTCCAAGAATCTATTCGCTTCACAAATGTAGCCTTTTGGTGTTGGTGAACGTTCCGCTCTCCACTGGCCTGGGGTTGTGCAGCATACTGGTCTCTACTGGACTTCGGTTGCAGCAGCACCTGGGCGGATGGTTCATGGTCAGACTTGAATTATTTGTCAAGGAGGGCTGACTTTTGGCGTTGAATCAGGGATGGTGCTATTGACCCAGGTGGTTTTCGGGAATGTGGAAGAGGAGGAGGTGCAATGACAGTGTCGGCAGGGCTCAGTGTCTTTGCAATGGAACCCTTGTAGTTCGCAATGACTTGTCTTGGTGCGCCTTGCCAGGATGTTGGACCTTTTGCTAGTGATGTAAATCGCCTTCTTCGATGTCCAATGATAAGTTGGACTCTCTGGTGTCCTGACTTTTGTCATCATCGATCCCTTGATCGGTATTGTCATCCTGCTTCGTTGATGATCTCCAGGTCATTAGCCATCCGCAATATGATGCACAAAGGCAGAGAATTGGAAGGCAAATATGCGATTTCAATGAAGATTGGCTGCTTTCTTGAATGTGATTGCTCTCTCTAGGTGTACTTCGTGATTCTTCTGTGAATGGTGCTTTCTCACCTGGCTGGGTGTCGGTTTCATTTGCTGTAATGAAGTTAGACAGTTGGGGAATGTGGGAGAGTGTAGTGTACAAGCAGTAAATATAAGATTAAGTGCAGTAGAATAACGGAAGAAATGGTGCAAGCAGTTGCACCTGATTGAGGAGGATGCATTTTGAGGTGTGCCTTGAACGTTTCTGGAGAGATGACATCAATGGTTGATATTCATATTGAGGACAGCAGTCCAGTGTTGCGATTTAGGATGTTATCAGGTGTACTGGAACAGATGGATTCCTTGTCAGGTGCGCTGGAATGGATGGATTCCTAATGCCACATGTTAGCAACTCCCATCAACAACACTCTGTATGGATGCAAGAATGGGAGGTTGGCTAAAGCCAACACACATAGAATAGATCAAGATGCACCTGAACCAGACACACCGGAAGAAACCTCACAACATTGACTCACCGTTGCTGCTAGCCAAATGGAGCAATGAGAACGTGAATGTAAATGTGTGCCCCTGCAGATGACTCCTCTAAACGTTTGAATTATGTGTGAAAGCTCAAGCATTTGAGGTGACCGCATGGCATAGAATTGGTGCAGCATGGAGAATCTGCAGAACTTGGTGAGTGACAGCTGAGTTGCGAGGGTTCCTACTGAGTTTGATATCGATCGAGGAGAAATATGAATCTTCATATGTGGTATATCCACTGGAAGGACACATGTATATTCATGATAGTGTATTGTATCAGGATACTGCAGCCAAGTTAGCGGTCAATAAGGCAATATTGTAAGCATAACTTCCCTTCCATGTGTTCATCTGTGCACTGTGTGCAGAATAACCTTCTCAACAATGTTGCTGTCGATGGAGGAGGGAGATGATTTGGTATACTAAAGAGGGATACACGCATAGAGATCCAGGTGTAGTGAAACAATGGTAAGGTATGATGGATGATTCAGGGGTAATCTTATGGATTCAAGCACTCATCAATGCCAAGATTACTATCACATGAGTCATAAATACTCACTCACATTCTGGTTTTGCACGTAATATCTAGTGAGTTGCACACTATTATATCGCATAGTTGTCATTAGTCTCACTACTGCAATATAGACTTATAACAATCGTTGGGTTGAAAGCTTTATGATATGATGGTATAAATGAATAGTGAGACCTCATCTCACAGCAGGGAAAGGAATGAAGATTGCATGTATGTAGTTCCGTGGGATTGAGGTGTACCAAAGATTTCATGGTAATGTTAAGATTCATTGGCTGGGGATTGCAGGCTCACCTTACTTTGACAGGTAATTGCAATTTTCGAAGTTGTCTTGTCTTCACTCGAGCTTTCAAGATTCTCTGACTTCAGATAACACTTATGATTGAAATCGGTTCTGATAATCTCATTTCAGACACGAGTTTCGGCGGCGGAAACATACATTCAGTCGGAATCGAGTTCAGTCTGCATTCAAAGCATTCAGAACTTGGGCATCTTTGAGGAATTATGGTACATCAGTGAGCGGGAGTTGCCGGCCATCTTGTGGAGTCACTGAGCAAAGTCAGTCTTGCGAGATTCTCGCTCTCAAGCTGCAGCTCGTTTGACAGAGCTCGATGTTGCAGAAGCTATTTTAGGATTCGGACGCAGAGGTCCAAACATGCTACTTAGGCAATATCGAGTTAAGTGAGGTTGATAATTGGCCAGGTCTATGCATGTATGGTTCAGTTGTACAGGGTTACCTTCCTCCAATGGACAGTTGACACAGAGCTAACAGTTCAAGGTATGCTAGTGGTGCCCATCACATATCAATCCAGCATAGATTGATATATCATCAGAGCCTGAGCAGGATGAGCTTCCTGTACTGAGATATGAAATGTCTCGATCGATGGTGATCCAGGTGCACAGTGTCCATTGATTCCAAGCCGAACCAAACATGATGAGAATGAAGCAAACTAAAATATCTTGTGTACTATGGACTGGGGTACATGTGCTTTGGAGGCTTATAGTCGCTGTTGAGGTGTGCCAGGTCTGGAATGATACCTCCATAACTAGCCACAGCTTGTCAAAGTCGGCTTCAGACAAATCCAAGCACATCATTCTGGACTGGATTGCAGATCTCAGTTGTGCCAGAACTTCAATTATAGGCCAGGATAAACCCACCAGGGAGAGCTGCAGCTTAGCCATGAATACCCGAGCTGTGTCTCAGTCTCTGACTGTTGGGGATGCGAATCAAAGCTGCGCCTGAACGACTATGATATTCCTGCACACGCTGCGGCTTTGCCACAAATAAGTGAGCCTGAGTCACATATTGTGACACAGGAACTCAATATTGTGTAAACAGTCTGTATTGCGGAATGGGATCAGACATTATGAAGTGACAGTCATAACGATATGTGCGCAGGACTCTCCAGTGCACCTGAACTCTGACCATATGCCAGCAACAGCTGCGGCATTGCCACAAATAAGCAAGCTGTGTCTCATATTCTGTCAGAAGAACTCAACGTTGTCTAGACTGTCTCCTGGCCACATTTGATTGGCAAATAAGCGGTGATGGATCCGTCATAATGCGACTCAAACCATATGCCGATGATTCTCTGGTGCACCTGATCTTCAATCACATGGCGGCCAAAGCTATGACTTTGGCAAGAATCACTGAGCCGGTGTCTCAAATTCTGACAACGCCATTCAATATTGCCTTGACTTACTTTATTGCCAAATGGGATTGCCCAATCTGCAGTGCGCGATCAATCCAAACGAGACTCATGACATTGGGCCATGATTCCCAGGTGCCCCAGAAATTGATTGAATTGATCTTGGTTCATTATTGTGGCTTCGAAATGCGTTTGTGTGCTCAGGTCTCGTGCGCACCTCAAATTCACTTCAGACGAACCATTCAACATCCTTCGCCGCAGCATTCTCACAATTCTACTCAGGCCATGTATCCTGAAAAACGCCAGCCCAGGAACTGTTAATTTACCTCATCAAGTGACTTTCTGTGTTAATAGTCAATAAGAATAAGAATCGAGAATGCCAATGAAATCCCACTCGAGCAATGTCTGATTAGAGACACAAGTACTCCAACATCATAATTTTGATTCACTTCAAAATGACAGAGAGTCAGGATTCATGTATACAGTATAGTGTGACTTACAACTGACCTTTTTGAATACTTGTATCAGTTTAGATGATTACATTGGTTGAATGTCTAATGGCATATGATGATGAAGTGTTCTTAACAATCTAAGATGATGGCTCATCGGCATGCAATGGGGCTTCATTCTCTCTCAGCCACTGTGTGAGGTCCTCACGAGACTCCAGAATCAGGTAAGTCATTGAGGTCGTGATCTTCGCTCGACTCATCAAGCCTCTCAGAACTCTGATTCAGGCGACTCTAGTGTGCTGTTGGGGATCACTCATGCAGTTTCCATAGCCACCAGGACCTGGCTTCAGTAGCCATCTGTTCGGTACTCTGTTTTGTCCTAGCTGGACAACTTGTGCAAATGCCTGCCAGTGCTTGTTCAATACCGACAACTTCTGAGTGATTACGGCATGGTATGCTGCAGAATGATTTCGGCCGGTCGCTCCCACTTTGGGTGCTGTTATGAATACCGATGGATTTCGTGAATCGTGCAATTTCAGCTGCATTTCTTTGCTTTCATCATTGCCCATTTCTGCATACATGTGGAATATATCCACATGATCCGCAAAGTACTTGGTTAGGCACCACTTCAAATGACAAACTCAGCCAGGAACAGGGCAAAATAGTACCGCTTTTTGGGGAGGAGGAGCACTGGGGAGAGCATCTTCATGTCTTTCATTTTCTGGAAGGAGCACCTGTCTTGATGCGTCAGCATCGTCCGGTTTGGGATACTCTGCATGTTCCATGAGAAGTGTTGCCAGAAATGTCTCTCTCAGCCATTGAATAATCGGAGAATCCACCCAAGGATCGAGTGGCCATTGACTGTATGATTGTCAAGACACGTTGTTCCAATCCTCTGTCTCTTCTAACACTAACGAACAACATGCTAGCCGGCATAGATGTACCCTCCGTGCTCCTGCAGTACCTCGTGAAGTGTATCTCTGCACCCAGACCTTCAGTTTTGTGTCCTCATCATCAGTCAACACAACATCAAGGAGGTGTGCATTGGCCTTCGGAATAGTTATGAATAGTTTACCATTGGTAATTGTCGATTCGGACCACCTCCTTCTCATCCAAGGCTTTGCAATCTGTATCATCCAGTGCACCGCATTCTGTTGAGTTTCTTCATCTTCAGTCTTCATAGCATGCTTCAAACTCTTCACAGCAGAATACAATGCATCTGCACCATGTTTTTCCATCACTGCACCATCCTCTGGATCTTCAGGCGCCCCTGAAAACAGCCACATTGTCTGATAACACCATGCATAGAGTGAATGGAATCCTTGCCTAGCTGTGACTTGAAGATTAAACTAAATTCTCACTTTCATCGCAATTGGCCATCCCACACTGTGATTAGACTTGTACCGATGGGAGTCATCACACATCCCCAAACTCCATGCACACTAGGACAGTTAGCCATAGCTTGGTGGTTTCGGTGAGGATGTTAAGGTATCATACAAGACAAGGTGGATATTCCATCGGTCTTCCGGCTTTTCAATACTGCTGTTCACATCCCTGAGGGTGAGAGTTGAATTTTCTGTGTGAAACCAGTTACCAGGTTCGAAATCTGTTCCATATGTCATCTTGTCGATGACTCTCTTGAACAGCTCCACCAATTCATGCATTGACACCACAAGGATTGGTTCGAGGGATGATATGAGCCCTGGATGCCCCTGAGGAGGAGGTCTCTCCATCACTATGAGACAGTGCGGCCCAGGATTATGTCTCCGCAATGGATACCAGTTCAATTATTCACCGATCATCCTGGGAAAGTTGTTTTGTACCATATTCACCCCCTTTTCAAGGGTATTCCCCCACAACATCGACAGCAGTAACCCCATTACAACTTTCTCAGTCAGCAGTTTGCATATCATTGCTGCTGCCACCTAGGTGAAAGTCTTGCTAAGACCCATATCATGCGCCACCAGTGCTACTGGCATATCAGAATCCGAAACCCACCTCCTCACAATGAACTGTATGGGCGAAACCTGGTGCACCAGAAACTTGGTTCCAGGCAGGCCTGGAATGGAATCCTTGTGGCATGAAACAATGTCATCTGTTGATTCAAGAATCCAATGGGAATTCAGCTACCTGACTGCTTCATCGAGACACTTGTGTTCAAATTCGTTGTTGATCGTATTGAGAACAGTATTCAATACTGAACTGGTGTTTTCTGGATCAAGAACCTCCTCACCATCCTCCACTTGCTCATGTAGCTCCCATGCACCATTGTCAGTTGTGTTTTCGTCTGCAATGATCTCTTTCAGTTGCTCCAATGTGAGTCGGGCAGAAGGGCTCAGACTCTGGCGGTCCTGAAATTCATCGCAATGTTCATTATTTCACTGACAAGCAAACATTGGAATGAATATATATGGATGGAATACAATCAATTCTATTCATTCAATCAGAACTTAAATTAATCAATGTATCATTCTCTTGCCCACTATCCGCCTCTCCCTCCTCTCTTCCACCCACTTCAGATCCTTTCTAAGTCTATGTATAATGAGTAGCAGTTGCGCACATCAAGCCATAACACAGCTAGCTGGGATTACCATTCCTGTTCTAATCATGTGCTCAGCAATGTCGTTCCCTGTAGCTCGGTTCATTTTGACCGAAAATATCTTCGCATTGTGTCCAACTTTCAACCTGAAAGCATTTGACAGGCAACAGTTGTACAAAATATGGCCATATATGGGGTCAATTATCATTTTCCTGTTTGTATATAATCCGATATACTCTTCATCCAATTCGACCTGTTCCAAGGTGCACTTGAACATCAATGTTAGAATGTATGTCGCTTTCAGGCCTCTGTTTTTGTCGATGAAATCTATCAGCTGCTCCCAGTGTGTCACATCAGTACATGAGGTGTGGAGTGACTTTGGCGCTAGAACCATATCCTTGCCATTCGAGAAGGAGCAAATCACAACCATGAACAATGTAATTGGCAACAGGAGGAGGTTACTTCTTGCCATTTTGCTCGAGCACTCACCCAAATCCCTCCCTGGTCGCATGTTGCCTCGCCATCCCTTGACCCTCGCCTCATTAATTTTAATTGCAAATTTCTACAAACTCATCGCCACCCAGTGCGGACAAATCCATTCAGTATTATCGAAAGTATCCAACAGCAGCCAGTCCTCGAATGTCACAAAAATATATGCAACTGCTGTCCCCGAGTGAAGCGGTCCATCTTGAAGCTGGTTGAAATGGTTCTGCCCCCAGATGAAGGACCGATGCTGTTTCTTGAGAAACCCCGCCACCCATACTTTCTTCCACTTGTTGAACGCACTGGAGTTGGCCTGCCCTATCCTGTTGGCAAATTGCTTCAAGGAGAAGTGGGTTTGCTTCAGGCTGACTGGGAGTGTAGTCTATACACTGCCCAAGTCCGACAAATCATCCCTCTCATCATGCATATCATAATCGTCGTAGGAAATCGCCAGCCCAGGGGGCAAGTCTGCAATGCTTGCAACATCTGTTTTCCGGGGTTCGGCAGGCGGCAGGGATCTTGTTGTTTGGAGGCTATTGGGGGCTCTCCAAGGGGCGCTGGACAGAGGTCCAGGTGGAGGAGTGGAGCTGGAAGATGTTTGCCGATTGACTGGGTTGCTTCCCAGCGCACCTGGCCACACTCGCGGTGCGCCTGGAGATGACGGCACTTGTCAGGTGAACTCCTGCGGGGGGATGACTTTAGACCCGCCATAACCACCTTGGTGCAGGTCATATCCTTGCCACTGTGGCCCATAACTCAGAAATCGTTGGCTTACGCTGGTGGTTCGTTGCAAACTGTTGTTTCTGATGATGAATGGAGAATGGAGATAAATCTGCAGAGCGCCTGGAAATGGCTGCTGTGAAGGAGGATAACCATACCAATGCGGCGGATGATATTGATGGGCATCTTTCCCAGATCGACTGTCTTTGCCAGTGGTATTTTGGGAACTATTATCCAACGATGCTGAAATGTTGACATGGAGATATCGTGAAACAAATGGGATGCCTGGTGAAGTCATATTCGCTGTCTTCGGTGGAGATCCAGTTGTTGACATGGTCGGAGAACAACGATGGTGGTACACTACTATTGATGGGAGATGTGATATAGGATGAATCTGAGCATGGGTGAGTATATTGCAGGTAGCAGTGACCTTCAGCGGAATGAAGGGTTTCTTATATCGCATTCCTTCGTCACAAACTGTGGTGTTTCACTACACCTTTGATCCATCAAACCAATCATGTTGAGAAAAAGCAACATCAATTACACACATCCCGCCTTTCATTGTTACATGCTCATATACTAGGATATTGGATAGATGCTCACCTTCTTATGCTTCCATGACTTGAAAGGTCATAGTAGGGATATGACAAAATATCTTGAGGAACACAAAAAAAACTATATGCAGTAGTGAGGTTAACACACCAAGGAATATTACACAAACATTGTGCATGTACGTCCTGGCAACATAATTCAATTGGAGGCGTGTGAGTCGAGCAGCAACTGTGATGCTTCCTGTTTAGCTCCTTGGGAAAACATCGTTGTTCTCCGCAGGATCCACGCTCCGGTCACGGATCCTTCCTGAAGCAACCATCCCACCAGCCTATTAGTTCTTGATTATCATTGCTCTGGCATACAGATAGCTTGGAAACTCACCTATTGAATCTATTATGACAATCTATCATCATTATCAGCTGCCCGGAGGCTCAGGCACATGTCTAACTCACAACGCCACAATGATGTAGTTATATAGCCCATGGTCATGAATACATTAATCACAAAAAAACCCTTCTCTTCTCTGGTAATCATTTTCAGCAGATAATGTGTATCATCATTGTGCGGGATATGAAGAAAACTGATTGTAACGTGATTATAAGTGACCCCTGCCACGCATTCAGCAGGGCGCAATATGGCTGTGAAAGTGATGCGCCATTGTGAGTTATAGCTGGCTTCATACCAATATCTCTGAGGCTCTAAATCACCCTCTGAAGCATAATTGAGATGCATCCAAATAAGTGGTCACTGACCATTTCTCGAATATGGTCAACACTCACCATAATCACATTAACTGCGCTGACTGCAACAAGAAATCATTAGATGAGAACCGACTCGTCGCTCAGTATCAGTAATATCACCCAAGCTCGATGAAAGAACGGGTATTTCCTGATGGGACTTTACCACCTGCAGGGTGGGATTCACCGGAGCCATCATGGTTGGTGTTTAGTCAGAGCACCTGAATGGCCATCGATGAGCGAGTCAACTGACAATCTACCCATAGTCATTGTACCTGGTGCGCCACCTCCTGAAGATACTCCTGACGAAGAAACTATAGACTCCCAGACTCCTGATCACACATGTACCCCTGATCGAAGAAAGACAAAGTCTTATAGGCAGGCAGTTGTAGTGGGAAATGCAGGGGGGAAAGCATATGGCAAAGCAGCTGGGGTATACAACAAGCATCGCAAGTACTCGGAACAATGGAATCCATGGCATCTATTTCAGTGCACTCACACCGTTCAACAGGCTCAATCATTTAGGCAGCACACGAAAACATCGAGAGGTCAGCATCCGAGGCGTGGACTGGACAAAGTCAACTTTGAATCATTTCAATCACCCTATGCTCTGCGAAAGCTCCTCTCTGAGCGTGCATTCAGGCTGGGCGATGAGACTTGGTTTGAAGATCATTCGCCTATCTTCGGAACATTATACTACTGGGATATATCCAATTTTTTTCCGTTCCTTTGGGCACATCTCCCATTTGAAGCGTGCCTCGATGCAACGGCGACACGTGACTGTGGCCGGGTACCTGCCATTCTATATAGTCGGCTCGCCACGAGACTTAGAACACTAGCCATAATCTTACCTATACACCAATTGACTATCACTCGAGTCCACGTTAGCAACCGTATACATATATTTACCAAACCTATGCCTACCAGGCCGAACACTGGCGTAGGTGCCCTTACACTACCATCGTATTATCGGTAAACGGATATGTGTCGCTCACGGGATTTCACCTGTCTACCCATTCACCGACGCGCCACATGATCAAGTCTACAAATGAGATTACAGGCTGAGAACCGACAAATCGAAGCATGATTACTGCAAGCACGGATATCGATTGTTGCATCATTCAATTGAGCACCCTGATGGCAGCGGAAGAGAGTTCAGAGATGAACGCTCGCACGAGACGCGTCACCGGTGATGTCAAGAATTATCACGACTACAGGCCGCGACCATTGGATCCTGCCATTGAGAGAAACCGAATACGATCGAGAGAAATCAAACAACATTCCTACCACTCAATTGAGCGCAATCATTAGTCAGAGAACCTACAATCAACTGTGCGATCTAACCCCTGAATCAGCAATACCAAGAACAGAAGGCGAAGGTGAAAGACGATTGTGAGTCAGCAGAGTTGCGACTACATCCCTCCGAATTGAGCAGAGTGGGTCGACCTCAATAGTTGTGTACGCCTACAACTCTGGCAACCTTGAAAAAGCCCGGAGGACAGCAAAAACAACAAAGGCAATTGGATTAATTCCAATAATCCCGATCCTGGGAATTCAAAATTGGTCAAGTCCAATATGCCCAATGGAGGCAGCCGTGCCAACTTGTCCCCAGCGCCGTGGCTTTCAAAGGAAGTCTACGAAAGCAGAAACGCAAACCGGCCACGCAGTCGCAGCGGCAGTGGAGACCACAAAACCTACCTTGTACCAAATATACATGGCAACATGCAGCGAGTCCAAGCACAAATTGACTGCGGTGCAATGAGCATCTGTATATCACCAAGCTTACTTGGGAAACTCGAGCTTCCATACGCACCACCATTCACCTCCACCCTGGCCCGGTGATGATGTATGTAAAGAGTCGAATGGCCAGTCACTTGGTTCAGTATTTGAACACCATAAACAAGTTGACGAATCGGAGGTTTCAGTCATCCCAATGAAGGCATTTAACCTAGTCTTGGGCGTGCCATGGCAAGAAACCCAGAAATCGACTGGAGCAGAGGTCGATTGACAGCCCTATGAACACCAAATGGATTGCAACGGGCGAAGTTTCCAGAAGCAGATTGGACAAGTCCTCTGCCGGAATGCGTTGAAGTAACCCAAATGCTGAGCCTTCTCCGGATATGCAACAACTCAGGGCTACCGCATTCGATCATCTTTGAGCTGGTGATGAGGTGGTCGAGTCATTCCCCACATGACTTGGAGAATGTCAAGGGTTGCTGGGAGCATCGCTGGAAGGCATCACCGTAGGTGAAAGAAACCCCAGGATGCTGGATATGTGAGCAGGAGCAGCGGCGGTAGTTGCGGCAGCAGAGTGACACAGTGACGCTGCGTGAATGACTGCTACCGGCTCGCCGAGACACAAAGTGAGAAACTGCACAACAGGGGTGGTCTAGTGTGACAAACCGTCTGATCCAGCCAACCCGGGACCCCTACCCATCTCCACTGTGCCAACGCATGCTACAATGCTGAATGCAGAAATGGCTAATGAGAATATGAACAGACATAGTTAAGGTGGAGATGGTAACAGATGATGGGGGTCGCATCCCAGCACAATGTCAAGATGTGTCATATCCTCGTGACATACAAGGACTATGTGGACGTATGCAGCAAATATATGCCAACTCTCACACCGCACCTCTCGCGCCATTCTCAGGGAATTTGGCAGAACAGCGATTCCCACTCAAGGGGGTAGGAAGAGCGTGAGAGGAAATGACATGGTGAGCTGGCCGTGAGGAACCACACAAATTGCTTGGATCTACAAAATCTCAGAAAGAGCGAGTGAGACCAAGAGCTATGGAAGATAGACACCGCCTGCGGCAGCAACAATTTGATTTGCGACCAAGGACGGCAGACTGCGGCTGTGTGTGGACTACCGAGCTCTCAACAATGCTCCGGAATGGCTATCACCTAATCTGGATCAAGGAAGGCGACAAGTACAAAACTGCCGTACGGGCAGTTAGAGCACCGAGTTATGCCGTTTGGGTTGACGCACGCACCAGCTACCATATTACCAAGCAACAATACCGATCAGAACCGATAAGTCATCGGCAGAGCAACGTCACTTTCAAGAGAGGGATGACCCTTCCGGAACCGAAATCCTCAAGTACTATGACCCTATCGGAGGTGCTGGAAAGAAGACGGAGTGCACTTAACCACACAGAAGTCCAGCGGCACCCAGAGAGCGGCAATAAATACACCCACAGAGCACGGATACACGTACGTGAACAATCACCATACGCACCTAGCATCTGGAAGATGATATGAGTACCTAAAGAATTCACAGCCAAAGCTCACGGTCAGAGAAAACGAGAACAGACCAAGTGAAGTCCGAGAAGGTGAAAAGAAGTCGAAAGGTCAACACGAAGCTAGTCAAAACACCAATCAAGTCAAAACACCAAGCAGGTCAATGACCAAAGCGAGTCAAAAGCCAGGCCAAAGCATGTGGAAAAATGAGACGAAAGCAAGTGCAAAAATTAGATGAAGCAAGTCGACCAAGACCAGCCAAAGACAAGGGAAGTCGATGACCTCCGAAATCCAGAGATGAAGGCTGCCGAAAGACGTGGCGGTCAACAAAGATCACCAAAACTCAACCCAACCCCGACGGCAATCCACAACCGATTTTTGTCCATGTCGTTGGCCGAGCAACAAAATTCAGAAAGGGGGAGATAACCGTGTCTATGTGATCAAGTCCTACCGACAAGCCAAATGCCCACCAGGAGGCAGTCTACCGAGACACTGAGAAGTCGACCGAGAAGTCTATTGAGAAGTCGACCAGTCAAGTCTTACTGACAGCCCAAAAGCCCACCGGGATGCAGTCTACCTTGAAGTCCACCAAAAAGCCGACCAAGATTCAACTGAAACCGCCTATTATGAGCAACTACGAAGTCGACCGGATGGTCACAGACACGGACTTCCAATGAAGATTGCCGAGTCTCACATCATGTACCAGTCAATGCCATTTGCCGAAGACTACCGGCTGCACCATATACTCTATAGTGCATGCGGAAGCACTGCACAGATCTCAGACAGCGCTAGCCTGCTTGAACTTGGTATGTATAACCATTTCAGAGGAACTTGCGTGTTAGATATCAATGAATAAGACGCGATTGACGTATCTGATTGACTGCAACGACTGATCGCAGAAGTGGAAGCTCCCATCGATGCCAAGCCACGCGCGGAAGCTCTACCACCCTGACAATTTCAACACGGACCTATGCCGAGATACATGCTACGGGGATGATGGTCATTGGAGCATGGATTCGGAAGTTGAGATATGGAGGACGGGATAACTTTTGGATGTGGTCTTGTTTCTCTCCTCTTCTCTTCTGCTCTTCTTTGGATCTCAGCCTGGTAGAAATAGCGTCGGCACCGGATTTTACCACCTGCTGATGGGAGTGGAGTTTCTCCGTGCGCCAGATCCGCTGAAAGGTCACCATTGAGCTGTACCAATCGGTAGCGGGACGTATGATTTCCTATTAGTATGTACACGGCAGGAATGTATAATTCTTCTTCTGTTTCCTTTCCTTTTCTCTTGTACGGGTTATGCAGCCCAGGAGGTCTGCACCTAAAGAGAGAGATAATGTAACGGCGACATGTGACTGTGGCCAGGTAATGGCCATTCTATATCGTCGGCTCGCCACGAGACTTACATCTCTAGCAATACTCTTACCTATACACCTATATACTATCACTCGAGTCCACGTTAGCAACCGTATACATATAATTACCAGACGTATACATACCAGGCCGAACACTGGCGTACCTGCCCTTACACTCGATTGTGAATCAGTGCGCCTCGCAGATTCGGCAGGTCACCCAATATACAGCGAGATGAATGCTGGTGCTTGGTGGTGGTATATGCACGATCATCTTCCTGCCGGAGTAACAATCGTGCCAGTCATGTGTGCATCAGACAAAGCTCAATGGATCAAGGTTTCGGGCGATCAGCACGCCTGGCTACTGTATGTCGTGATAGGTAATATTTGCACAGATATCCACCGTACAGCTATCAAGTTGCGCAGTATTCTTGTTGAGCCGATCTGTGGACCCCCGAAAGATGCCAACAATACTGATGAGGTATGGCATTCCACTGTTGGAACTGAGCTAACCCAACTCCTGAATTTTGACGTAACTGGTCCCGGCTTGTGATTGAATTTTGCTGATGGATTCCACAGACAATCTTATCCTCTTTTGGCTGCCTGGGTCAGGGATTATCCAGAACAAGTCATTATTGCACAAGTCTCATATCTCTCATGCCTGATGTGTGCAATTTCTAAAGGTGCGCCAATGGGGTATTCAACTTTTTGATGATTCAATAACTGATGAGATTAGCATGTTTAGTCAGAGCTTCTGGACCAAACTAATATTGATGTTCTACACACTCTTCATGTTCATCCAATCCACAAGCTGTTCTGGCAATTCCCTCTCTGCAATGTCTATCGGCTTTGGCAGCCTGATGAATTGCATCAGCTGCTCTTGGGTTTAGTTAAATACTTATTGCACTGGCTGCTCAAATAGCTGAAAGCTAGAAATGTGAAGGATCAATTTGATAATTGATTCACATCAGAACCACAATATCCAGGCCTCCAGTGCTTCTTCAAACCATTCGATTCGATGAAACGCAGCTCCTGGCAGGGCAAAGAGATCTGGGGCATGATCATCACACTGGCAGTGAATTGTGCTCCAATTGCTGACTGCTCCAATGATGATAGGAATACTCCGGCTGAGACAGCCTCTGATGAGATTGTAATGGGAGCAGTGCGGGCATTATGTGAATTCTCTCTACTTGTTAGCCAACAAAGTCTCTCTGATCTATCCCTCACAGCACTCGACGATGCACTAAACCGAATTTTCCAGAAGAACGGTGACTCTTGAGAACAGAAAATGCTGAAGTCTGGGAAGGCCAAAGTGGATGATCAGTTGGCAAGAGAATCCCAACTGTTACAAGAACAAAAGATTCATAAAATCCATGCTGCAATGGAAGTTTAGGTGTACAGGACTGAGAAGGTTACTACAACAAAATGAAGGCAATTGCGGACAAGTCTGAATAGAGTGCAACAAGTGGCAACCAAATGGTCAGAGGCTGATCGGCAGTGGCCAACGAGCAATTCGAGTGCGAAATCCATCAGGTGACTCCTGTGAAATGCAAGCCGGTCGATAAATTATGTCAACATTATGAGCAACAACCATTGAAGGAAGTCGGGACTAAGACAACCGGACCGGGTATCGCATTCCTCAAAGACCTTGTTCAAAAGTAGACTGCTGCGGATGATGAGGTTTATGCGGCCATAATCAGGACTGCCAACAAGTGTGTTGAATTTCAGGTAAGTTGATCTGATGCTGAGACTGAAGCTACCACCTCGAGTATCGCTGATATGGACTAAATTGTGAGAAAGCTGCAGAGAGAGATTTATGGTATCACATCAAATGAGCAGATGCGGTTCAGAAAAGAACTGTCCATCCGCTAGATTGAATTTGACGTTTCGTAGCCAGCAATCGGTGTTAAGAAGCTCCGGAAATCCCTCAAACAGCATGTAATCCATTTAGGATATCCAAAGATACATCCTGGGTGAAATATATCACAGTTAATTTGGCCAATGGGTTCTGGCGAAAATTTCACCACTGATATTTCTGAACAGCTACTTATCGGCAATGTCAATGAGGCATACTGATCTACCAACCAAGTCAACCAGATTTGATTCAGGCTCAAGCGAAATGACCTGTCTACCGGTCTTGACTGTATGGAAGAGACATTGTCGTATCTTTCCCTGCATGGCTCATCCAAGATTGACTCTGCAAATGATTTCAAGCTATTATCCACTACCCATAAACAGCGAAATACTCGCAGAGCCCATCTTTCACGTCTCCAGAATTGTCAGGACAAGCCATCGTTCCACCCTGTATCACAACAGGTACATCATTTGACAGAGACTCAAGTCCGCAGAGTCTGCAGAAGTATCAAATTAATCTCACTCAGAGTTGCATCAGAAGATTACGGAATTCCCAACTTTGCACATCTATTCCGTCCAGAAACTGAACAGGACTGGGGACATGAAGTTAGTGGACTGGTGCTCAGATATGATCAGAATGTACTGAATGACAGTATATTGATTAAACTTCAGAATGGGCTTTCGTACTGCCGTCAACCATTTCTCTGCCCTTCATCTGTTGAGTGTCAGGTACTTCATTGCATGGTGGAATATACCGATGCCAACCAAGAGATCATGCCTGAATCTCATAACATCTGGGTCCAATATGCAGAAAGTGACCTCAATAACACCTTCCAAGGCCGAGTTCTTTCTGTTCTTGTATAATACTTTGTCTGGACTACACCGAATCAGATCCTTTAATTTCAGGAGCGCCTGCCTCCCGGGAAGACGATATCCACCTTTTATAAGAGGTGCAACAAGACTCAACAATGGATATTAAGTCCTCAAGCTCAATAATATGCACGGGTGATTCCAACAAGGTACAAATATCCGCATGGTTGGGCCGATTGTGTTGGCGGGTTTATCCGGGTTCTCACACAGACTGATACTGTTGTGACGAACCTGTCGAGACCATTGATTGATTGAGTCCAAGTCTAAGATGACACGTAGCCTGAATAGTAGCTGCCAGCACTAACCCAAAGCCACGTGATGATGTTCTCTAGAAACACTAGGTGTAACACTCCTCCAGGGCATTATCACCTCCATAACACACTAAGCCATTGGAAAAACAGATAGAAAACAAACTGAAGCCAGGAGACAGAAGACTGAATACAGAAGAATGAAGCCAAACCATGCTATGCCCTGGGCTCTTCCCAAATGACCATTCTCCCGCTTTTGCCATTGGAGGCATCATTCACATGCCAATTCCTAAGCTCGGTAGTCGATTGTGCTGTCGGCTTCAACCACTGTCTTGAATTCCTGTCAACCACTCGTGTGAGGGTGACACACAGTGCTGTTGCATTGTGATCGCTGTTGTCATTGTCGGTTTTGGGTGGAAGAAATGTATCGATGATACTTCTCCAACCGGCTGGAGCATCATTCATTCTCTTACACAGCCTCCTGGTCCCAATCATGGGTAGTGCTGTAGGTGTCGAAATTGGAGATGCTTCTCCATGGCGTTGTTGACTTCCACTTGATAAATGAAGTAGTAGTATTGATCGCTATTTTCTTCTGACCCATGAGTGCTCATATGGTGTTGGATGGGTGCAGATAAGTAGGTACGTAAGTGTAGGTGTGTCTGTGTTGGTATCGAAACGGGAGATGCTTCTCCGCGGCGATGTTGACATCTGCTTCCCTAAAGATGTGGAAGTGTTGATCGTTGCCGGATGATGAGTTGTGGATGATAGTGTAGTCGAATATCTGTCGACATTGGAGACGCTTCGCCAATGTTCCAGGTCGAATTGGAGACAATTCTCCGAAGGTCGCTGTTCAATCCAAGCCAGCCCTAGGAAATTCAATGCCGTAGATTGTGGATCCCTGTTAGCAACCTCCCAGGTGGACGAATGGTGTTGTCATCATATATGTTTTAGGGTGAAGGTACACACTGTTTGGCTCCTAATAATGCTTCCTCAACCTCACAGTTGAGGAGTCCTCAGATTTTGTGAATCCATGGCCACAATTGCCACCGCCGATCTCTCCGGTTGCCCAAATCACATACTCAGCCTGCTGTCGAGAACCAATCACCACGCTCCCCAGTGGTTTGGATCTGCCGACGTCTCCCATGTGTCTGCGGACCATTAGCTGCACACTTCAAATAGACTATCCTAATACCATGCTGATGTCGATCTCTCCTCTGCTGGCCACTGTTTGACCTCGTATGAAATCGGTTCGCACATATCCTGATGATGCTGATGTTGACCCGAACTAATCCTGTATACCTGCCGAGCTGTGCTCCGTACTGGACCCGAATGTGTCCTGTCACTGTGTCGTGCAGTTGGCATAATCGCGTATACCCGTAGAACTCAACACCGCGGCCATCACAGGCAACGCAGCCATGGCAGGCCTCTAAGCGGTTCAGTGTGAGATTTCGTTGACAGGAGGCTTCGTTTGCACGGTTAAATCGTCCTCCTGAGTCAGTAGGGTGTCCTGATCCTGGATGTATTCCCAACGCATCCAGGACCGTACAGCCTCGCACGTAGGAAGGTTTGAGATTCGACTGTTATCACTTGATAAATGTCGCAAATGGTATCTGGATCGTGGTCACTCCTGCGCTCATATGCTGTTGTGATGAACCTGTCGAGACGATTGATTGATGGAGTCAAAGTCTAAGATGACACATTGCCTATTCAGTAACTGCCAGCCCTGATCCAAAGCAACATGATGAAGTACTCTACAATGACTTGGTCTAACAGATATGATGCATATTGTTCCTGTCCGAGCAATTGTTGGACCGGCACATTTGGTGGGAGAGAATGCTGCATCAGATTAGATCGATAGCATATGGCTTGTAAATAATCATTTGGATTTAGATACCTTCTGCACTGTATATTAAGTTACAATGCCTGAATCAAGGTGTGCAGGAGGAATATAGTTAATTGAATTGTACTGGTTGATATCAACATTATAATAATCTCTCCCGCAGAGTGTGGCTCCAGGTTCAGGATGCACTGGATTAGTTTTCGAGATGTGGCCAATACTCCCAATAGCCCCAAAATTTGCACATCCTAATAGTTTGATTTTGTAGCATTTTGAAGACAACCATACACTCTTCAGTATCATCTTGTATTGAGTTCCACAGCATCCAGAACATTGAGGGGCACTGGTGCAGTAGTTTCGGAGCACCTGAGGGCACATCGCTTTGCACTCCACCTATCCAGGAGCATTTGGCTGCATCTGGATAGATCTGTGTGGCTGTTCAGAGTTGCTAAGTTGTTCAGTTGTGACTTCCAAACAATTTAACATTGTGCTGATGAATATAACCTTATACCCACACCCGGAAAAACATCTGAATATTACAACATCAGCAAAATGTATTTTAGTCACTGGAAGACTCCAGGAGAGTCTGAGAGGATGTGGAGTGTAAACTGAGATGCGTCAATTTCAGGAGAGTATCAGACCCTAGGAGGGCATTCCGGCCGGCCTACAGAGTAACTGGGATCTCTGATGACTGCTACAGGAGTGATTGTGATAAGTTTGGGAACACCTCGGAGCGCCGGAGAGAATCTTGGGAGCACCTGGGAGCACCTGGGAGCGCCGGCGACAAGTCTGGGAGCGCCGGCGACAAGTCTGGGAGCGCCGGCGACAAGTCTCGGTGCGCCGACAACAAGCCTCGGAGCGCCGGCGACAACTCTGGGAGCACCTCGAATCACAGTACAGCAGTCTGGGAAAAACATCTTCTTTGGGAACGATGCTGGTGCGCCTGGAAATCATAGCTACTACTTATCGTTCAACGATTTTTAACAGTCATGTATTCAGTTTGTATTCTCATCTATGTATCTCTATAGCTACCAATCTACACACGGTATATCTGGATTGGCTGCAGGCGGTGCTTAAGAGCAATTCGAGGTGCGCCTGAAAATGGCGATCGAGTGAACTCAGAGATACACTCCGAGGCCGCGATCGAGCGACTTTGGAGATGCACTTGGAGGCCATGCTCGTGCGAACTTGGAGGCCGTGATCGAGCGAGTTTGGAGATACACTTGGAGGCCGTGATCGAGCGAGTTTAGAGATGCACTTGGAGGCCGTGATCGTGCGAACTTGCAGGCCGTAATCGAGCGAGTTTGGAGATACACTTGGAGGCCGTGATCGTGCGAGTTTGGAGGCTGTAATCGAGCGAGTTTGGACGAGTACTTAGAGGCGGTCGATGGACGGCACACCGGGTGGTGAGACACTATTCATCAGTTAGTTAACTCGCAACTGTGGGAATGTGACAAGGTGACTTTACCTTTGAGCTCTCATGGAGAGCTGGCTGATGGCGGTCGATCGTGTAGGGAGGCACGCCGGAAGCTGAAGCTACATTCAGGGGTCAACTCTTAATCATGAGAATGAAGGGAAGACAAACAATCTTGGGTACTCGGTGTATGCTGTACTCGGTGTCAACTCATGATCATGACATGGAGAGATAGAGAGGGATAACTTAACTTTGTGTTCTGCGATGATGGCTGAGTTGTGGATGAGAAAGAGAGAGATGGGGGATGAAGATGAGAATGATGTGGAGGATACGAGCGGATATGAGAAATCAGAGGTACGACTTGCCTGATTGGGTTGGGAAGACCTCGTATCGGTGTAATTACACGCCGGATCGGGACTCATACCTGCTGTATCGGGGATGGTGAATTAACGTGCACACAAAATTCTCTTAAGTCCCAGTTTCTCATGATGATTTCCCCCATCTCCTCTCATCTCTCTCTTTCTTGTCCTCAAGTCTACCATCACCTAAGAACACGAAGTTACGTCATTGCTCTCTATCTCTCCATGCCATGATCAAGAGTTCACACTGAGTTCAGCATACACCGAGTACAGCATTCACCGAGTACACCATACACCAAGTACAGCATACACTGAGTTCTGCATACACCGCGTACTGCATCATCCCAAGATCGACTGTCTCCCGCTCCCAGCCAGTCTCTCATCTCTCGGCAGACTATGTTGTACTCAATTCTCTACATTCCCACAATTACGAGTTAACCAATGAATAGAGACTCAGCTCCCGTCGCGCTTCCCTCCCGAACTACTGCCTCCAGATTGACCGCCTCAAATCTCGCTCGATCGCGGCCTCCAAGTGCATCTCTAAACTCGCTCGATCATAGTCTCGAAGAGTATCTTTAAACTCGCTCGATTATGGCCTCCAAGTTCGCTCGATTACAGCTCCAAGTGAATCTCTAAACTGGCCTGATTACGGCCTCTAAACTCGCTCGACCAAGTGTATCTCCAAATTCGCTTGATTACGGCCTCCAAGTACATCTCCAAACTCGCTCGTTTACGGCCTCCAAGTGCATCTCCCAATTCGCTCGATTACACCCTCCAAACTCGCTCGATCAAGTGTATCTCCAAACTCGCTCGATTACGGCCTCCAAGTGCATATCCAAACTCGCACGATCACAGCCTCCAAGTACATCTTTAAGAAGCGACGGCAGGTGTACGGAGATACAGGGGTAACGGAGGTGGAAAGAGTGACGGGGAGTATATATTCGTCAGACCCCAGAGTAGATTGACATCATCTCATTTCCATCTCATCTTATCATACCATGAAAATACACACTCTATCTTTCCCAACTTTTTTGTCTCACTTGCTCTGTCCGCAATATCGTGGATCCACGCAATTGCGTGGGATCCTCAATGCCAGGTAGTATCATATCGTCTCACCCGATTCTGAAGCTCCTCGACCCAGATCCGCTCTTTTCCATGAATTCCGTTTGGATGTCGCGAGAGGTGCGGCGGAGTGTTGATGGTGGGCTCTCTGCCTTCTAGCTCCATAGTTTCACCTCAACGGCCTCCAAATGGTGCATCTCTAAAAGTTCTCTCAATGGGCGTGGCCTCGTGCTCATCCGATTATACTCGAGTGCTATCTGCGGCCAGATTGACCGTATGTATATATAGAGAGAGACTTTAATAATGCATGCTATATTATGATGTAGCAAATCTTGTGAATGTAACAAAGATGAATTTAATAAGACGAAATGCGTTGTGGTTATGTAAGAACCACTGCTGTGAGAATACGGCATCAAGATTGTCTCCCGCAGAGCTGCGCAGCGGTCTCGGCCGCTCTCGAAGTATCCCATAGAGCTGCGCAGCGGTCTCAGCTTCTCTGGAAGTCTCCCGCAGATCTGCGCAGAGGTCTCAGGAGCTCCAAAACTTGACTATCCTAGATGGAGCATCCTGAATGCACCTCCATAACTGCAGGTGCTTTCAGGAGCATCTGAGAATGCTCTTGCAGACTCTGAGAGCACTTAGCTTAGCTCCAGGGGGGTCTGGGAGCGTCTGGAAGTACTTGGAAGCACTGGTGAGGTCGCCCGGAGTGTCTGGGAGGATTCTGTGTGGCTTCCGGACCGAATTACATTTTGCTGATGAAACATGAATGCCATCAACCCAACAGAACCCCATGAACCCAATGGAAAAACATAAGATTTCTCACTCCTTGCATACCCACTTTCTCCCGTCACCCTTCATTTCTTCCTTTCTTCTCTTTTGTACTATTGCGAAGTACAACATGTTGCGAAGTAGATTATTGAATCGATTTATCACCTCACACATTGCATCAATTGCTGCTGTCACTTGTGCCTGGTCCTCTCTCGACCACTTGGGGTCTTTGTTTACTGCTTATTGTCAGATGGGGATTGATTTGCCCCCCACATTTCTCTCCTGGTGTGCCAACATGTTTGTCTCATTGTTCAACATTCTCTTGCAGTCTGGGTCGAGGCTGTGCCATTCTAGGAAGCAGCTCACATATTCTTCATCCTTGGTGTCATTGACACAACTGCTACATTCTCTGCAGGGAGTGGCAGGCTGGTTGGGCATTGTGGTTCCCTTCAGCTTAGGATAGGTAGGCTTCTCTGGGGTTGTACCAGCGAGTTTCCTGGTTTGTGGGATTGTACCAGCATCTTCCTCAGCTGGAGTTGGTGGAATTGTACCGGGCCGCTCTGCCAGCGAGAATAGGCAGAATCACACCAGCCTCTTTCTCGGTGGGAGCTGGCTGAATCGTACTTGCCACCTTCTCCGTGGGAGCGCTGGTTCCATCCGCAGACCAATCTTTGGCCAGATGCATTGAACTCACCCCAATGTTACCCCTACCCATGACCGTTTCCTTTCCTGTTTGCTTGGTTGGGTGGTTAGCAGTGGAAGCATCTTGCTCATATTGGGTAGCGGAGGTGGTATGGGCATCACATGATTGGCAGGAAGTAGTGATGGTGAAATGGTAGAAAGCAAATTGGTGTGATTGTGGTAATCCATACCAGGGTACTAACTAAGCGGAATAATGAACCCCTGGTTCAATTTCCGGAACCTCACTATGTAGTCAATTCCTACATCCAGCTGAGGGCAGCTATTATCTGACTCATTCATTCTTTCCCGGAGGTCTCCAGACATATACCATGGGTTGCCTTTCAACTTCCGGTTAGGCTTGGTGAAGCAGTTGATATATGCGCAATTGAGGCATTCGTTTCTAACTTGGAATCGCTGGATGTTTGGCTGTCGATTTGGGTTACAAGCTGCCTCTTCGCGCTTCTGTTGTGATCAAATCCGATTCCCTGGTGTTTCGGATAGTGTCACCAGTATTCACTCAGATTCTTCATTGCCTGTATCCTCCTGTGTTGGGCAGAGTGGTGATGATTCACCATCTATCTTACACTGCTGGAGCTATCGAGAGCTTTAAGGAAGCTGTAGTACCCCATGTATTTCAACTGTTCCCGTCAGGGTTGCTCTCCGCGAAGTTTAACCGCCCTGCGACCTAGCCATCCGCAGCATCAGTAATGCTGTCAAAGAGTTCACATATCTTGAGCATGAAATTCGCTTAGCTTTGGGGAGACAGCCCCCGTGACGGAATCTCCACAACTTTTGATTGTGAACTGACACGTCAATGGCAGAAGAAATCCCAGTTCAGTTGTGATTGTGTCCCTGGTGTGATGGAGACCGGAGTGGGATCACTGGTGATAGCAGAGTTATCTGCGGAGGAGAACAATACACTAACTGTGGTTGTGGTGGTGGTTGTGGTGGTTGTGGTGGTTGTGGTGGTTGTGGTGGTTGTGGTGGTTGTGGTGGTTGTGGTGGTTGTGGTGGTGGTTGTGGTGGTTGTGGTGGTTGTGGTGGTTGTGGTGGTTGTGGTGGTTGTGGTGGTTGTGGTGGTAGTGGTGGTTGTGGTGGTAGTGGTGGTTGTGGTGGTGGTTGTGGTGGTTGTGGTGGTTGTGGTGGTGGTTGTGGTGGTTGTGGTGGTTGTGGTGGTTGTGGTGGTTGTGGTGGTGGTTGTGGTGGTTGTGGTGGTTGTGGTGGTTGTGGTGGTTGTGGTGGTTGTGGTGATTGTGGTGGTTGTGGTGGTGGTGGATGCGGTGGTGCTATCTACTGTGGTGTTGGCTACTGTGGTGGTGGCTGGAGTGGTGGTCGATGCGGTGATGGTGACTGTCGCAGATGTGGTGTTGAGGCTCATCGAGGCGGTGATAGCTTGGAAAAATGATTTGTCCGCCATGGCATCATAGAATGCTTCTGCAATGTCATTGAAGGATGTACATCTCAATCATTGGTCGTTGGTTTTGTTTGTGGTGGTGAATTTGGTTCAGATGGAGATATTTGGTGCAGTTATTGGTGTGTAGAGGAAAATCAAAGATACAGTTCAGTGGCTGTCATTTGTTACTGAGGTAGGAGGGGGAGGCTGGTTATCTACCTGGAGGGGAGGTTTATGCCAATTGAGTCTGTTTCTAGTCGCTATGTGGGTCCAGACTACACCAGTATGCTCTTGCTGTATCTCTTCGCAACTTCTTCAGTTGTTCCCCTCTGCTTTGCCTACTAGTACATTGTGAATGGGCATATCCCACTCATTGTTCCAGTGCTTGGGGTTGAATTTGTGCCCACTCCTGCAATAGTCAATGGCTCACTTGTCTCAAGGTTACACCAGGGTTAGGGGACAGTGGTAGCAAATTGTTGTGTAATGCGGGTGCAACTCAGCCAATAGGAATATTTCTTGCCCCACCATCTCACAAATCAAGTCAGTTGTGAGGATTTCCAATTCTTCAACAGTTTTCCATATAGTCCATGCAATGGATCTCCTCGCAGTGGACCGGTTTGCCCCTGTGTGTTTTCTATCATGGTTTGGATGGCTATTCTGCCTACACCGGATGCGCAGTATTCCACTGTTGTACTAGCGCCTTGGTACCTGCTATATCCTCAGCCTGTACCCATTCTCGTGTGTCACTATCCAGTAATATAACTGAATACATACATCATGCTTTGATATATTTCCTGGATACTGCAAGATCCACCTTGAATTTCTCAAATTCCTCTGATTCGCCGGCTTATGTGCTGTTAAACATACAAATTCCTTGAACACTGTGTACACCTTCATTGTGAATGAAGAACAGATTTAGTCCACTACCATTTATCCAGCACGCGAGCTCTGCTCAATCTAGTTCTGTCCGTTGAGAAGTCCTCAAGCTCTGGGTAGTTTCTGTCACCCAGTAGGGTCCTTGCCACCAAGCATCCAGTTTGGCGCAGAGAGACTACTCTATCATGGAATTCTGCAGACGAGCCAGGTTGGCAATTTGGGGATCTTCATCTTGCAGGATGGCTGCTTGATCATGCTCACATTGGTTGGCATCTCGTGACTCCTTCAGGTTTTGTATGACAGCTTTGTTCCCTACTCACTGGCGTTCCAAAAGCCCTGCTGTTGCCACTGGCAGTAATTCTGTATCGTTGATTCCTTGGGTACAGTTGGCAATATTCCTTATTGCGATGTTCAGCACTATCAGTGGTACTGCATCTTGGCTGAACATCAAGTGGAATAGAGAATATCCGGGCATATGTCAGACAGTGATTGAGTCGGCCCAATGCAGTCCAGGTTGGTGGTCAATCAACATATCTTTCAGTCAGTTACAGCAGTCAGTGAGTGTTGATAGCGCAACCACAATCGGAATCTGTCAGATATTGATCCCTCTATCACCACGGGCATGGGACAGAGTTATGGTGCGCATCGAGATACTGAAGTACTTATGAAACAGGTTCGTTTGTTACATATTCCCTGCTCCTGTCTCCACTACCACACTTGCCAGGGTTCCGAATAGTCAAATTACCTCCTTGTGACTGAAATCTGTCAGGTTCACCAATGTACTCTCGTTTAGTCATTAGGCCTCTGCCCACCCACAGCGAGATATCCTGGACAGCGGTACTTGGTGGTACCCATCCTCCGTTTTGGGTATGTACCAAATATATATCTCCACTAACTGCCCTAGGTGACTGACTGTCAGGCTTGTGAGGGCTTCATCATACCATACAGGTCCTGTCTTCTTGCTCTGCTGGCAAGTTTTCATCTGGTCTTGGAAATTGACGTTTATTTCTGGCCACTCAGACTGCTCAACTACAATTTGTAACAATCCTGCCTTTCTGCGACGCCTGCTCAGTTCATGCACAACATGCATCACGTTCCTTCTCATCTCTGTGCTGACTGCAATCTTTGCGCACTGTTGATTGGATTTGCATCTCCCCTACTGTACCCCACCATCAACAGGGTATTTCGTAGCTTCCCACCAAAAGTGGTACAATTCATTTCCAGTATATCCATCTGGCCACTTCAGAATCTCCAGAAATTTGCATACCCCTTTCCATCTCTCTTTGATTTACTCCCCTAGTCTTAATCTGATACATTGTTCTTATGATTTCTCCCTCTTTTGACTAAATGGTCCTTGTTCCACCTGAATTCCTTGTATACTTGCTTTACTTGTTTCCTCTACATCTCCCCCCTTGTCTGAGTCGGACTTACCTGCTTCTCCCTGCCAGTGTAAGAGAACATCAGCACTACAATGTGTTCTCCCTAGAACGTGTTCTAAATTGAAATCACCCAGTCTTGTCGACGCCATTCAGCTAATTGCTGGTGCCACTTCTGGATCTTTGGCCATGATGATTAGTTGATACACAAGCATGATAGGATCTGTCCCGACGTAGTATCCGACTCCTCACCTGTAGTTGTGAAAAATTCCAAGTGCCTTCATTAGTCCACAGCATTCATATTTCCAATCAGTCATATCTCCCCTTGGCATTGTTCCAAAGCGCATTTTCATCATGACATGGGTGCCAGTTGTTATGTCCATCTTCTTATTGTTGGTTTGATCTTCACTCTTCAAAGCTGGTATCTACTCCCATGACTATCAACCCAGTGCCATCACTAATGTCTAATGTCTCCAACATAGAAGCATCGCACAGAGCGTCCTGTTCAATTGCAATAACATTGTTTTCCGCAGTCTCCAATCGAAACTCAACATCTTTGACCAAGATCCGGAACAGGGACCCTGCAACGATTGTATACTCAGGGATCCACAATCATCAGTATGTGCATTGTCCCAAAAATGCCCTACACCCAGTACTGTTCTAACAATGATACAAATTCAACACCTTGTCGACCTCTGTCATTTGTGGCCACCTTCCCACCTCTCTAGAGACACACCAGACAATATTTACTCTGTTCCAGTACTTCTTGGATTGTTTTCCCTGAATGGTGGCCACAACTCTCTCCACATCTGCAAGTATATTTTTGACATTCTTCAGGTTTTCTATAACAACCGTTCGAACTTGAGGCCGTCCTGCAACCTCTGCCTCCCCTCATGAACACATTGATAGTGTGAGCAACGGTTCCGGACTGCAGCTTCGGGTGCCAGTCTGGGTCAGTACTGAACCGTCGCCAAATACGCAGAACGGGTCATGAATACATCCAATGTGTCAAACAAGTTACGGTTTGTTGGACATCTCCCTACCTGTCTGAATTTGGCGGGCTGTCAGTGGGTTGTCCAGCGGGTCCGTCTGTAGATTCATATAATGCTCTTGCTTTTGCTATTTGATGATTGTATTTGATCAAAGTCGCTGAATTGACATTCAGAAATACCTTTTTGATCACTTTGCCGGTTGCGACATTGGTTATTTTGGAATGAATGTTTTTCCTTTTGTGTATTATATTTAGGAGTACTAAGCTGGTCAATAGATCTGTTATGATCTCATATATCCACGCAAGGCCTTGAGTATGCGATATACAACACCAAACATTGTTGCCGCGTCATTGACGTTCATTTTCAAGATGGGGTAAGGAAGATATTGTGCACTGTTTAAGTTGAAAAGTTTGCCATTTCATGATATATGAATTATTGCCATAAAGTTACACTTAGATTACCAAAGATGCAAGACCAAAAATCGTTGAGGCTCTGTTGACACTCATTTTCAGGATGGGGCAGGGAGCATGCCGCAGTTGCTTTTGATGCTAAAGGCGGCTGATACCTCAGTTATGGATGTATGCAACCAATCGCCACTTAGATAACCCAACATTCAATGACAAAGATCATTGACCCTCAGTTGACACTCATTCTCAGAATGGAGCAATGACGATGTCGCTGTCTTATTCGCCTATACAGGCAGTCATTATATTCATTATGCTTATCCACTACCAGATCACTTTGTAATAAGCTGACACAGAAGACTAGAAATCATTGACATTCTGTTGACGCTCATTCTGATGATGGGGTAACAAACATCTCATGCATTGGTTTGCCTGAATGGCCGCCAATACATCGTTTATGAATTATTTCCCCAAATCAACTCTTAGATAACCCAAGATGCACAGCCAAAAATCATTGATGCTCGGTTGACGCTCATTTTCAGAACCGGTCAATGACCGTCTCGTTTGCTGTTTCGTGTAAAATGGCAGCCAATTAAGTGGTTATGCTACCCGGCAAATAAATCACTTAACAATTCCCTTGCATACAAGATCAAAAATCGTTGACCCTCCGTTGACACTCATTTTCAAGATGAGGTAGGGTGCCTGTCGCTTCAATTTTTCCCAATAAAGGCAGGCAATACTTCGAGTATGTATAACCACAATCAAATGAATTTTCAATTAGCAGACTTAGGTGACCTACAATGCATGACGCTCCATTGACGCTCATTTTACCACGGGCGTATCCGCAATATGTAATCATTTAATTAGGTGTAGTCTATCATTCACATTGTTTTGGCAGCCTTTCTAGCATTTTCATTTACTTTCTCCTTGTTCACTACATTGTTCTTTAATAATACATATCAATGTATCCTTTAAAATATACTTTACAGTGTCCACTGATTATAGATAATGATACACTCCAAAATACCATTCCTTTTGATCGATGCGCATCATCGCTGGCAGAGTCCATCAATAGGCTCTTCTCGTCGTCACGATGGATGTTAGCTGCATTTCTCCACAGCCAATACTGTACTAACCAGCGGAGGTTTCTGCATCAGTCAGCATATCTGGATCGAAAACTGTATTGTGGTGGCTAACCAGGGCATATGCATCCCGAGTAAAAAATTCAGCACAGGAAAGAGAAGTATGTGAAGACACATATCCAGCCTGTAAATTGACGATTTGGGAACATAGAGCTCCGGCATTGTTTCCTGGTGGGGCAGGTGGCGGTCAGGGCAGAGGTGTCATCGGCTTGGAAGTCGGCTGTGTGCGTTGGTCGGGTGGAGCTGCACCTGTTGGTGTGTGTCTCCAGCATGTCTGCCAATTCTTTGCGGTGCCATTTTGGCCAGGAAGGCATCCGTCCGGATGATGTTGACTAGACATTGCCGGGTGTCTTTCTATCACAGCCTTCGCGTTGTCATGCGCAGGAAACTCAAGTGCCTGCGTCTTCCCTTCTTGGCCTTCAGTGCGAGGTATCTTGATCACATCATGAATTGCATATATTGAGTCGCATAAAATCCCTCGTTTGGCCATCTTGGCCATATTCTAGGCCACGTGCATGTCAGACTGTTCCAGCTGTACCCGACCTCCTTCCCTTGCCATAGTAGCAGCCATGTTGAACACCTACAAGATATTAGTGGCTGCATCTGAAATTAAGATTTGGCTAGTACCTCGACTCTATATGCCTCAGTATCTTTCTCTAAGGGTTTTAAAGCCTGTTTTGCCCACTCCTGGGGATGCGTATCACAACATTTGTATGCGGAAGTCGCAGAGCAGACAACAGCATGATGTTCTATTTCGTGGACTTGCCAGACAGATGCCTTGGTTGACCATGGAGATTTACCCTTCCGGGACGTGACACATCAGCCATGTAGCTCTCTACGTACAGTAGCTGTCCATTATACGGTAAGTTGACGGCCGTTTACCACGATATGCATATACTCATATCCAATTGGATGCTGCTTCATATACTTGCAGCTTCCGGTCTTACGGACTATCTTTATATGTGCATCCTGGGTCATATTTTTGGTGGCTGCATTGGCAGGGTTGCAGTGGACTAACTGGTGTCTGTGTTCTTGTTGTGTGCCAATGAGTGATGTATAGCATGAAGCACCCGTTGATTGGCTCGATTTGGAGTTGATGTTACCTGGCTGAGGTGCTTGTGTCGCCAAGATTCCGTTGTGTTGAATTGGAGAGGAAGATGATTACGAAATGCAGTGGGAAGTCCTGAGGAATATATAGTTAGCTTCAAATCAGTATGGAACAAATAACAGCCAACTTGTGCGTTATACTCAAGATGAATACTGCTGCATATCGATGCAAGTTGAAGGGGTTTCCCACCGTCCTGCGATTTGGAATATGTCAGACAGATGTTGTTTGTTTGTTTACCGGGATACATTGAGGTGTATGACAGCCGAAATCTCATGAAGGTCAGATATAAATCGGACATTCTTCGATGGACAGGATGTCTGGTGATGTTTGTATCAAAAATTACCCGGGATATTACCTGAAACTGACGCGAAAAACCATGTCATGTCGTATGGTTACCCTAACTCTACCCATTATATTGACAGTGAGAAGGCAGATTTCGCTTGGTTCAAGATGATTAAACGTACCAACCTTGACATAAAAGACACAGCTTGCCTCCATATTGTC
>Ga0307515_10000831_pt1 | contig 71105 bp, 76 predicted proteins | sample 17_EM_MG_FD_194513 | JGI IMG/M metagenome (GOLD analysis project Ga0307515, IMG submission 194513) | Populus trichocarpa ectomycorrhiza microbial communities from riparian zone in the Pacific Northwest, United States - 17_EM | ecosystem: Host-associated > Plants > Roots > Unclassified | place... | reverse complement strand
AAATCCGCGCTTCGTCCCAATGTCCCAGCGGCTATCAGAGCCGAAATGGCATGAATTTCACCATGTATTGCAATCAGAACGATCCACAGAGCGACATTCCATCGCAGTTCAAAGTGAGCACAATGGGAGAATGTATGGAACATTGCTCGAGGTATTGGGGCGACAGCGAGGGATGTTACGGGGTGGTATGGAACCAAAACACCACGGATTGCTGGATTAAAACCTCCACCATATCTACATCAGGCCTTTATCCAGAAACGGGCTCTCACACTGCGTTGGTCCCACGGTCACAACTTTCGCCGCTGAACACCTCTTGTCCTTTCAGCGACCTCTCGGTGCAGACCCTGAACAGCGGCGAAGGCTTCACCATCCACTGCGGGAAGGTCATCGGTGGCTTCGACGATTGCTTCCAGGAGTACCCTGAATGCCTTCCTTCGCCTTTTGTTGGGTATTGGCATGCCGACAGCTTGCAGGAATGCATGAGAATATGCGCACAATCTCACCCACTCTGCCTCGCTGTATCGTGGAACCCTGGCATGGAAATCGGATATGCGAACTGCTGGCCGAAGACTGGATCTGCGAATGCCATTGATAACCCGGCAACTGGTCTGGGAGTACTACACACGGCAGTTGTCACAAGCATAGAAACGATCAACACCACCTGTCCTCGCGACAATTCCTATACCACCGGCGGCAAAACATTTGAGATTCATTGTGGACAGCTAAATGCTGGAACAAACATCACATCTGTCCATCGGGCAAACCTGACTAGTTGTATGGATACCTGCGCGAACAACAAGCAGGGCTGCGTCGGTGTTCTATTCGATAGCACACTGCAGGGTGGTTTCCAGAACTGTTACCTCCAGAATACAACGAGCGTGGTTACTAATAACGCCAACACTACCTTTGCTCTCCTCACGGGCACCTCGATTCCAACGTCCAAGCCTAGTGGCACCAATCAGCCATCTTCTGGCGGCGACAGCAGCAGTAGCAAGGCGTGGATTGCTGGCCCTGTTATCGGTAGTATTGCAGCCATCGCGTTACTTATCGGAGCATTCCTCTGGTGGCGAAAACGTGCGGCTCAGCCCAAGCAACAGGAGTACTCGCTCGCGCCCGCAAACCATTACTCTCCCACCGAGCTTGATTCTAGCCAGACTACGGAAATGGGGACTACAGAGATGGGCCAGGCATATGTTAACCAAGGGGGAGTGAGATACAAGCAACAGCCACAGCCACCGCAATTACCCCTAGAGCTGCCTACATAAATGAGTGCGAAGTTTGGCGGTATAGCTAGAAGGATCTAGACTTGTTTCTACATTGCATTGGTTTAGGAAAAGGAGCGCGGAGAATTATATGCCTTTCTCTAGGCACGGCAGCTACCGGACTACTCAGCCGCCGGCATGTTATCGCATGTCAGCTGTCATTCTACTTTTCTTATTTAATCCTAGTCGCGCTTACGAATCAGGCCGCCACTGGGAACTGCAGCCTGTCATGCCCGCCTTACGAGTAATACGACTGTTGATCGCAATCAAAGAGGACGTGTAAATAGTATTTGGATTTGTTTGTTTGGCTCTCGCCTATCCGAAGTTATCCCTCATATCCCGCGGGATAGCTGGTGTATTTTGTAGATAGTAGTATTATTTTTCTTATACGTAGTTCAATATTTAACATCGTACCTAAATGTTCATTGACCTAAGTTTACAAGTACTCTATTACTTTCGGGTCTTAGACTTTTAAACTTTGCCAAGCTAGCTTCTAATTGGCTGGAAAAAACTTACACGCGGTAAGTTATATTAATATTACATTGTAGCGGGAATAGTCTTCACTACAGTTTTTAATCCACAAGTCTCCGGCAAGTCGCTTGATAAAGAGAGTAATGCTTTGGTTTTACCCTTTTCACCGCGAAAGTTGTTGCTTTCTTGGTTGAGGTAGTATGAGGATAGACGCATAGCAGATCTGACAATGATACCGTCAATTATCGCAATATCCCTTGAAATACTCTCATTTATATTCTTGATGAATGATCGAAGAACCTTCCAGAGCTTGGTTCTAATGGTAATATCACAACTACATTATGAACCTTCTCCCCGGCAGAGCAAATCAGAATAGAATTAAGCCTTGCCAATCTTCTATCCTACAAAAATCACCAATCACCCGTCCCCTCTCGAAAATTAACCCCACAAAAGTAAAATAAAAAGCAATCCACCAACCAACACCGTCCGTCATCCGTCACAACCATCCGACCAAATCATCAGCACCTTAAGCATCTGCTTATAGCATCGTTGCCAGCGCCAGCAACGCTCCGCCGATCAGTGCAGAGAAAGCGACTGCATTGCTGCCCGCGCCACCAGTGAAAGGGACGACTGATGAGGTCGGCTTATAAGGCGTGGCGGAACCGGTGCCGGTGGCTTTGTAGGTGGCTATGCCGGTGCCGCTCGGGACACCGTACACGCTGTGAGTCGCATAGGCGGTGGCTTCCGTTGCGGTCGCGGTTTCCTGGTGTTCATGCGGCTTGATGGTTGGGTATGGGATCGCGGGGTAAGTGTATGCGGATGCGCCGGGGGTGATTATATCGGTGTTGGTCAGAGTGTAACCGGAGCATGAGCTGCTGGTGTAGATGACAGGAGGAGCGTATGTCGGGAGGAGGCCACCGGAGCATGAAGGGCAGGCCGTCTAGGTTAGATTAGTATAAATTTGGCGGAGAGAATTTATGCATGCTACTTACTGTAGATACAGTGAGGAAATGGCTGGTTGGGCAGCTAATGCCCTCAGAGCTCATCGCGCAGACGTAGCACGGGAGACCAGAAGTTTCAACATCGTAGATTGGCCTTTCTTTTGTGGCGCAAGGCACAGTTACGGTTTCGGTGACTAGAAAGTATCAATTAAGAGTTATTATTTCAAGTTATAGGTAGACATACCTGTGGAAGTAGAGTCGATTGTCTTGCAGGATTCCGTGATTGTGACCTCGACAATGACTTCGACACCAACAATCTTGGGCCCCGTTGGGCACTTAGGAGTGACATATGGGGGTGGGTAGAATGGCTTCACGGTTGTGGATGGGTAGGGATAGGGAGGTGTCACTGTGTCGCTGTGGTTGCTGAAAGAAATGTTAGCAAACACCGCAAGAGAGTCTAATTGATTGTCTTACCCATAGTAACCGCCATGCGGCGTCGGGTATCCACTAACAGGGCCGCTGCTGATTGGTGTGCTAATAGGAGTGCTGATAGGAGTGCTGATATTTCCTCCAGGTGCTGGTAGGCAAGTTCCATCACCCTTGGGTAGACCACTCTCACACTTGCAGCTGGCAGAGCAACCATCTCCACTAACCGTATTGCCATCATCACATTCCTCTCCAAAACTCTCGTCCCAAACCCCATCGCCGCACTTAGCAGGAGTAGCACCACGGCTGATGATATAAGGAAGACCAATAGTGCCATCACCAAAGGTCTGACTACCATCACCAATGATATCCTGAGCAATAGCAAGAGCTTGGAATCCATTGAGGCCGACTGATGGATATGAAGAGAATGCTTCGTGAACACTGCAGCTCCAGTCGGATATAGCAGCATCATCGAGGGAGGTCATGGCATCGGAGTGGGCCACCAAGTGAGCCTTGTTGTAGCAACCGAGGTCTCCACGAACTGTGAAGTCGCCGAACGCCGAGAGAGCATCAACTGCAGATGAATCGATGCTGTCATAATAGCAAGAGAGAGCGAAGTAGAGACCAGTCTGATCGACCCCACCTGGAGTCTTCCCGGAAGCGACGAACTTGATGCTATTGTCAATCAATGTTTGTGCACCACCTGTACCGAAGTGGAAGGATGGGTCGGTTCCTTTCGAATCATTAGTAAAGCGAGAGAGCGGCCTTCGTTTGCAGGGAGGTATACCGATTAGGATCATGTTTCCAAGAATGGCAGGAGACCAAACGGCTTTAGTGTCCTCCAAGAACTTAATTTGACTAATGTCTCCGCATTCCGGGTCAGAAATGACAATGGCCTTGAATGCCGCGAAATCGGCTGTAGTCATGGCTCTCCATTCAGTCTCGGTCACAACCTTTGCTGTATAGCCCAATGCAATAGCTTCGTCATACTCCTTATCCTGCAATGAATCTATGAAAAGGAGGTCTTCTGCTACCGCACAGACTGCAAGTCCGGCCAAGAGGCCGAGAGATGAGAATCTCATAATGAAGAAGGTATGGATTGGTCAAAGTAAATAAAAGTATTTATTAATGAGAGTAAGTCCTCTTGGAGAGGGAATGAGTGACAGGTACAAGCAATGGTAACGAATGTGGTACTTTTGGTGGGTTGAAAGAATGAACGGCCAGTTACAAGGCTTTATAAATATTCGAAAGTAATTCAGGGACATACTGTTCACAAACCTAATCCTGCTGTGACTTCGCCACTGTTTGCCAAGGAGTAGTCTCGCCGACCATGGCGTCAAGTAAGAGAGTGTATATACCCGGCTCAAATGGGTCTGACCAATGCAAGAATCGAAATACGTAACGTTAAGAAAGCCGAGAATGGTTCCGTGTAAACCTCCTTTTCCTGTCCCGTATAAGCTGCGATGCTTACTACTTGGTAGGAGAGGATTCGGGAGCCACCGAGAAATTAGATTGCTTTAGCGGCCACTAAAAATTCAACGAGCGCATTCTCGTCCGGGATATGCTTGATTTTAAGTCGGTGGAGATTGTGCGTGTCACTTCAGCTCGCTCAGCCCTGTGATTTGCGCGCAAGATCATCCCTGCCAAAAATATGCGAGCAAATCATCGATCAGGGCAGTTTTGGCAAAGAATTCACCTGGAAACAATATCTTGGTATCCCTTCCGCTGGTAAAATGGGTCCTACGGTTATCGATAAAAGCCAGCCAATAGGATCAATAGGATCAAGAGAACCATACCAGCGGAAGGGATAGCCACGTCTCGTACGTCGGCGCGTACTCGCTTTACAGATCGACACGGCCTTCTTGATTGTTTTCAGCCGTTCAGCCGCAGCAGAATACGATGGCCACAGGTGCAAAATTCTCGAGATCACCAAGCCTCAAATGCACGATGGCGGAGGCGGAGTAATTGCTTCTATCCGATTCTTGTAACTAGGTGCCACAGGAGTTTCAGTATGATCCAGAAGAATACCAATAGACGCTTGCAATGGTACTACGAAATGTTGTGGAACCAAATATTTCGGATGAAGCCTGGATTTGTGGCACTGACAATTTTGGGGTCTTGGAAGAAATTTTGAAGTGCCCCTCCTCATTTCCTTGGTTACTATTTTAATATGTTAGGCTCTTGAGCATCTTATGGGGACCCAGCAGTATTTCAAAATTGTTTGTTGGATTTTAATAAGTGAACGAATTACTCTTTCTGCTGTTCCCCCCTGGAAAGAGCCCGACATATGCGTCTAAATTGTGTGTAAGGCGGGCTGCTCAGATTAAACTTGCAACTGCCATTCTCTCAGACATATCATGTATATCTTGAGAATTTTATCCTTGGCCTTAGCTAGACCCTTGATTTCAAACCTCTTCCATCAATTACATTTACAACCAAATACGATGAAATTATACTGTGATGAATTGGTTATGGTTTTGAGAGAAGACTAACCGGAGTTGGGAAGGATGCTTTAACCGGAAAGACGGCCCAGGAGGCTCAGGAGTTACCTAGGGATGAAATTGGTCCTGATAGTGCCACGGGCAGATGAAGTCATATTCTCATACACTGATATATATCTTTTGTGAAATAAATAAAACGATGAGGGGACCGGCTGAAGGCGTTTTATTATTCCATTGAACAATGAAGTAAAAGAATGAACGCGAGCCTTGGCAGGAACCTCGAGAAAATCTCGCGTAGCTGTGTCGCAACCTCCCGCGTCGCTCTGCATCTTCAACATCAGCCTTCTCCTTTAACACCCAGCTATGGCTTCTTTGGTTGAATTAGAAGATCCTCTCCTCAACCTCCGCCGCGCTATTGCAACCAACACTGCTCCTCTTTTAACAACAACCGCTGAGCCCATCTCTACCAATGACCCTCAGCAAGACATAGCACTCGCAACCCACATCCAATTCAATCATGATAATACGCACCGCTCTTTTCCTCTCACTACTCTGACTCGATTTGTCTCAGCTGGCACTTTAATCGATTTGCGCAGTATCTACTTTGCCTGGCTAAACAAGGATGCTACTGTCCCCGAATATATTGCTACAACCCAGCGTCTCAATGAAGAGCTCCCCAGCGGCGCAGGCGGGAGTGTGCAGAATCTCGTATTCGTCCAGAAGCTCGATTTGATAGCGTGGTTACAGGGACACTCGGATGAGAGTGAATATATCAAGCCTCTGGATTCTGAGGCTGCTACAGCGCAAGCAACAAGCGCTGCCGATGTTGCGTCTGGAGCCACCGGAGGTGCTGCAACAGTACCGGCCACGGGTGCAGCGGCTGGAGGAAAGACTGGAAGGCAAGTGGATCCGAGGTTGGTAGAGATTTATGAGGGAGAAAGGAAGATCGGAGATCGGAACAGTGTGTTACGGGGAATCAAGCCTACGGTATGTTTGCCCTCTATTCCCTTAACCTGTTCATAATTGGCACCGCTTTCCAAACATGCTACCGTCCTACAGTCTCTCATTGCTTCCATGGGAAAATAGTATCCTACTAACAACACCATCCAGGACTTCTCCCACGTCCGCAAGACCGCCGCAACCTTCCTAACATCGCGCCACCCTAACCGGCCAGGTACCGCACCACCAGCCAACTCCGCCCTCCCCGCCCCGTCCGCCGCCCTCGTTTCGAACCTCAAGAAGCCCTCCCGCCGCCTCGAACCTATCATCCTGTTATCGCCCTCTGCCAGTTCACTCCTCCGCATGTCCAACATCAAATCCTTCCTTGACTCCGGCGTCTACATCCCCGCCAATAGCGCTGAAGCGTCCACCACGTCCGTCAACCTCCTGCACATCTCGCGTACTCTGCCCTCAATCGACGCCTCGCGCCCGCTCCGCTTCATCCTCGTCGACACTCCCGACCAATTCAAGCCCGACTACTGGTCGCGCGTCGTCGCTGTCTTCACCACCGGCCAAACATGGCAGTTCAAGGGCTACAAGTGGACGCAGCCAACCGAGCTGTTTTCGCACGTCCTGGGCGTCTACGTCGGCTGGCAAGGTGAGGAGCCGCCGCCAGTGGTCAAGGGCTGGGGCCGTGGCGTCATCAACGTCAAGGTCGACAAGTGGAACGGCGTCCAGGGTAGCGCGGGGAGGTGGCGGGACCGAGAGGTTGTGGAGCAGGTGTGGGGTTCGATTGAGGAGAATATGCGAGCGAGAGGGTGGGGGAAGGATGGGCCTGGCGGAGCGAGGTAGACCGCATTTAGACCGTCCAAATCCCCATAAAACAAGTGGAATTAATTGGACTTGTGGTTGGAGCTGAGGTATTGGCGGCGAACGGGCTTCCCTGCGTTCAAGCGAGCTTTAGACGATTTGATGCTTAGGCTAGGTTTTTGCATAGGACTAGGGCATCGGTACGGGTCTTTTAAGACTAGAATCTAGGCGTTCGGGCATGGGATCGGTTAAATGGTTCAATATTAGTTCGATTTTATCTGAGATCTCGGTCCGGATGTTACGCATACCCGGTTTGTACTTGAAACACTCGATTTCTCCGTGTCCTAGGTACTTCAATAGAAGATGTCACTGCGAAAATTTTAAAAGTATAACCAAGAATGTCATATTCTCTTCGCGCAATTTATCGTGCAGGTATTACGATGATTGCAAGAAGCCTTTGATATTTAAGGCTGTCACCTATTAAGCATAACCATAAAGCCAAACTGGCTGACCATATAGAATGAAATAAAATCCTTCTAGGCCACTGACAAAAGCCAGGAAAAGCACAGCCAGATAGGAATACCAGTAAGTCCAATAGACTCATTCCCCTATATGGTTCAGTCATCAACCGTTACCAAACACAATCATTATACTTTTCTCTCCGGCAGACATTTCCTTACCAACTTCTTATTTGGCAGAAGCCGCGCACATCACCACTCTAAGGGCTCCTTGAGGATCTCACCCCGGTTTGTGGTCGGTACGGGTACCGCATCGACTTTAACCGGTCCACTCCTATGCCGAGCCAAATACCCGCTCCCATCCAACCATGGCCACTCCTTCGTCCTCTTCTGCTCGAACGACTCGATCTTATCGGCATTCGCCATAGTTAATCCGATATCATCAAGGCCGTTCACAAGGCAGTGTTTCCTGAACTCGTCGACCTCGAACCTCGCAATTTCCTTACCATCTGCGTTGCGAATGACTTGCGCTGGTAGGTCGACTTCGATCTCATGGCCAGCCTTAGCTTGAGCAGCGATGGCGTTGAGGGCTTCACCGGGAGGAATGATGAGCGGGAGCATGCCATTCTTGAATGTATTGTTGAAGAAAATGTCACCATAGCTGGGGGCGATCACACATGTAATGCCAAAGTCCAGCAGTGCCCATGGCGCATGTTCCCTACTGCTTCCGCATCCAAAGTTCGGGCCGGTGCAGACGAGGATCTTGGATTTACGGTATGGCTCTTGGTTCAGAACAAAGTCGGGATTCTCCTTGTCCGTGCCAGGGATGTAGCGCCAAGCGTGGAAGAGAGCAGTCCCAAGTCCGGATCGCTTGATTGTTTTTAAGAATTGTTTTGGAATAATGGCATCGGTGTCGATGTTGGAGATCTCCATGGGAGCAGCGATGCCCCTGAGAGTGGTAAATTTAGGCATACCAACTCCCGAAGAATGAGCCGCGGTGGAGTTCGTGGGGCGGGTTTGAGGATCTACAAGAGTGTCGAAGATGCGGTCAAGATCATCATCACTCTCAATATCCTCAGTTTGTGCATTTAGCTCGACCTTCGGAGAGGCCTTGCTAGCAGAGGTTGGCTGAGGTGCGAGTTTACGGACATCAGCAAGCTTTCCAACGATAGCTGCCGCGGCGGCCATGACGGGAGACATAAGATGCGTTCGACCACCAGCTCCTTGTCGACCTTCGAAGTTACGGTTCGATGTACTGGCACACCGTTCTTGAGGCGAGAGAATATCGGGATTCATTCCAAGACACATGGAGCAGCCAGCCTCCCGCCACTCAAAACCAGCATCGGTGAAGATTTTGTCAAGACCTTCAGCTTCAGCCTGTCGCTTTACTAGGCCAGAGCCTGGCACGATCATGGCACGCTTAAGATTGGGAGCAATCTTCTTCCCTTCGACAACGCGGGCAGCAGCGCGAAGATCCTCAATTCGAGCATTCGTGCAGGAGCCGATGAATATTTTGTCGAGGGTAATGTCTTGCATAGGTGTGCCTGGGGTTAATCCCATGTACTCAAGAGCACGAACACAGGCCTTCTTCTTATTCTCATCCTGGAAGTCGTCGGGGCCAGGAACAACGCCTGTGATAGGGACGACGTCTTGTGGAGATGTACCCCATGAAACTGTCGGAGCAATATCCTTACAGTCTACGAAGACGTCCATGTCGTATTTCGCTCCTTCATCTGATTTTAGACTCGACCAGTATGCCACAGCCTTCTTCCATTCTGGGCTATCAGGCTTGGGAGCCAACGGCCGACCTTTAAGATAGTCGAATGTTGTTTGATCAGGTGCGACCATTCCCGCTCTTGCACCAGCCTCAATTGACATGTTGCATATGGACATGCGAGCTTCCATGCTCAAACCTCTAATAGCAGACCCGCAGAACTCAATTACAGCACCAGTACCTCCTGCAGTCCCGATAACCCCGATTACGTGGAGGATAATGTCTTTGCTGCTCACACCGGGTGCAAGTTGCCCATCAACCTGGACCCTCATATTTTTGCTCCGTCGTGTGATTAATGTTTGTGTAGCCAAAACATGCTCGACCTCGCTGGTACCGATACCGAATGCTAGAGCTCCGAAAGCTCCATGTGTGGAGGTATGGCTATCACCACAAACGACTGTGGTGCCTGGCAGAGTAAAACCCTGTTCTGGACCGATGATATGTACGATTCCTTGTCGCTTGTCTCCCAGGCCAAAGTATGTGAGGCCGAAATCCTTTACATTCTCTTCGAGAGTCACGCATTGTGTCCGCGAGTCTGCCTCATCAATAAACTTTGCTGTAGTGGTGAGGTTCTTTCGGGAACTGGTGGGGATGTTCTGGTGTGTGTTAGTGGCGAGAATGTGGAAAAGCCGAGGACAAAAACGTACGTGGTCTACTGTTGCCAGGGTACAATCGGGTCTTCGCACTTTCCGGCTGGCATTCCGAAGTCCTTCGAATGCTTGCTGCACCGTGTCAATGCTCCGCTTCTGCAGCATGGTTAACAGCGGGTACTCACGGGAGAAGTCACTTCATGCACAAGATGCCTGTCTGGAGATTCAGTCAGCGCTGACCTATAACGAATCCAAGGCAGAGACATACCAATATACAATAGAATCGTTCCATCCTCTTTCTCCTCGACAATATGGTCCTGGGAGACTTTGTCGTACAGGGTCTGTGGTGGTTTCACCGCAGACGGCATGGTGGAGGTGGTACAAAAGGGAGTCAATTGGAAGGAGGAATTACAAGGGAGGAATGAGATGTATAAAGGAAAAGAGAGTAGAGGAAAGTTAGCAGAGAAGTGTCACGACTTGGAGAGGAGCTGGTGGCACTTGAAATATTGCCTTCTTCAATAGAAACCATCAGACCCTAATGCCGATATCGGAGTGCGGGGACTTTCTCGAATCATCACAAATCTGATAGGACGATCGGCATTAGACCCTAAACTTCGTTATTTCCACCTTCCAAACTTTTGGTCAGGGACGAAGGGTATCCTTTGCAATTCACATTTACGCCTGTCTTCGAACAGATACTACTTAAGTCAGTCTACTTCTCGCCATATGAATACTAACAGTGATGTGTCTAAGATACGCCTAAAATGCCGCCTAAACCTACAATCGGTGCTGCAGCTTGAATCGCTTTTAGCTAACATGTACATACTTCACAGGTTATCCTGCGTAAACACCCAAAGCGCCAGTCGATGCCTGATAAACAAACCTACCAATCCGCACGCAGTCTGAAACGCCAATAAGCCCATCGCTAACCGATCTTCCCGCATTGGCCCAAACCACACAAGCCACAGATTGATGATGGTGAAATTGGTGGACGATACTACTTCTCCCTTTTCATTTGTCTCTATTCGGAGTAACCGTAATTGGTGAAGCAGCTTCAAAGCCTCCGCTATCGGAAAAGCCAGAGGCTTCTTAAACTCCACAGTGGAACACTCCAACAAACCCGTTCTGACGTTGAAATGGGGTAGCCGATGTCGGGGGCATGGTACGATGTGAAACAGCTGTGGGGCTGAGTACACAAAGTTGAATATTTGAGGGAGAAGAAGCAATATGAGGGTCTTGCTGAAATGCCCGAGAATACCGTCAACAGCGAACACCATACCGGCAAAATAGCAGTATGTATCACCAACAAACACCTTGGCAGGATACCAGTTGTGCATCAACAAGGCGATTGATACGCCAATGAAGGGAAGGAGAAGGTACAGAGAAAAGAGATGTGAGTCCGTTGCCGGATGAGGATACGGGGTAAATGGTGACAAGTACAGTGCATCATTGAACACGATGAGCATGGCAATTACCAGGGATTGCGCCACTTCGATTCCGTTAATTCCTGCCAGGATATTGATGCTGTTGGGGCAAAATATGGAGATCATGGCCATATATACGTAGTACAGCCATCCTGCAGGGGCCTGTCAGCTTCATTTTTGACCGGAACGAGATCAACCTCCGTACCGAGATCAAACAACTCCCCAAGACAAGGTCGAAGAGGAGTTGGAACAACCATTTTCGTGACACCAAAATCCACGAAGTAGACAATAAGCATGGGGATCGAGGCAAACGCTGGAATGAAGACTTTATGCCGCCATCTGATATCGAAGAGGTCATCACCAATGCCGAGTATTACAATAGATTGCAAAGAGAGAATGGCAGAAAGATACGATGCCAGCTATTGGGAAAGATTTAGTCTATGCATATAGTTGAAGCTAAAAAACTAACCTTGCTATGAGGAAATCGATGAAGTAGCCGTCCGGTTTCAACTTGCCGGAGTTCGAGAATAACATCTCTGTTTCCTCCACCAGACGTGGCAGCTACAATGTCTTTGTAGAACGGCCATGGAATAAATACAATGATTGTAAGAAGATACACAACGGCACAAACAGCGCCCATGGTTTCTGGACTATCACATATGTGAGCAGTAGTAGTAGGTTTGTTGGGTGCACGGAGAAATATTGATTGCCTACATACATTTCAACCTGCCGAAGCTTGGACAAATCTTTCCCTTTGAGGCCAGCTCTCATAAAAGCATTCCCAAGCCATCGTATTAAAGCGTATGTGAAAGAGAAAGCCAGGCCGCTAAAAGCAATCGAAGCGATTAGAGGCTCGCCATCGCCATGCAGCGTGTTTGCTAAAGTCCCAATACACGCCAGCGACAAAGAAAGAAGGGATAAAACCTCCGTCCGGCCAAGTCTGGCAGACATTTTAAATTTGGTGAATGAAGTTGGCGTGTTGCTGCGCCAAAAGTTGAAAGGTGTTCAACTCCTCTCACCGCCCCAGCCATCGCAAGAAAATCTAACGCGAAACGGCGATAGTCCCAATTAACAAAGATGGATCTTGACGACCAACTCCACCAAGAAGATCATCACGATCCCATTCAAGAGGGCCTCAACGCAGTTAATCATCGCCTCATTCGCCCGAGCTTTCTGAAAAGCCTCTCGCCCAGCCGTCTGCCTTCTCAAGCCGCTTCTGATTCGTCTCTCTCGCCAAAGGAAGCCCTACACGAAGCACGCGACTCGTTTTCTCATCACCAGCGCAGTCATTCGAAGCTCTCTATCACGTTTGAAGGCTCTATCGATGAATTAGAATACGCTTCTATCTTGACTCTAGAGCTAAGTCCCGATGGCGACATTCCGAATGTAGCCCAGTGCATCAGCGAGAAGCTAGAAGCGCGCTTCTTAGACGCGCACCACGCATATGCCAAGATGGCATCAGAACGCAATTTTCAAACATTCTCGCATGGCCATCAAGACTTGGTTTTGGCCGTGGACTTTAATTATTTTGGCACACGCATGGTAACAGCCTCGTCTGATCACAGGCTCAAGGTTTGGGATAGAAAGGACGATTCGTGGAACCTTGTCGACAGTTGGAGAGGACACGATGCGGAGATTGTTGATGTAAGCATCCTCGTTTCACGCATTCGGCCCAGTATGAGCTTCACATACTCCTTCCAAGTCGATCTGAATTTACTGCTCTATCGTGTGCGGGAGTTCTTCGGACTGATATGCTACGAGTACGACTAACTTTTCTTAGGTGAAATGGAATGGCCCATTCATGGGAGAAGTTCTGGGTAGTATTGCGGAAGATGGACGATTCAAGCTCTGGCAAGAAGATGTTACCGAGGTCCCCGCATCTAGTCGACGATTCAAGCTCATCACTAATATTGGCTCCGATACCAGGGCACCATTCATGTCATTAGATTTCAAGAATATCCTACAAGACACCTGGGTAGCGCTAGTCACACGAGACGGCCGTCTCACCGTCTATGAACCCCTAGACCAGAGTAATCTCTCAGAATGGAATTTAATTGCGCAAAAATGGGTTTGCGAAATTCCGCCCGACAGGCAAGAGGAAGTAGGTTTCAAAGTTTGCTTCCACAGGGAGAAGCTTCCTTGCTGGACTTCTATTATGGCCGGTCTTGATCGAAAGGCCTTGTCACTTGCAGTTGCTGCCATGCATAATGTTCAGGTCTTCAGAACGGACAAAGCGAAGCGCTTCTATCTTGCCGCAGAATTGAAAGGGGCCCGTCAAGTAATCCGCGATATCGCTTGGGCAAATGGTTCTATGAGAGGCTATGATGTGATTGCTACGGCTAGCAAAGATGGGGCTATTCGTGTATATGAGCTAACAACACCTCAATCAACCAAAAAAACATTAACTGCCAACGTATCGGCTGCATCTACGGCTGCCGATAATATGGTATCTCCCCGACTACGAGGCCCACGAAGCAACCCGCCATCTGGAATTGGAGCTGGACTGGCTGGCGCATCCCGCGTCAACGACAATGCTCAGGACAGTGAACAACATCCAGGCCGAGTAAGGCATGTGGTGAAAATGGTTGCTGAGCTGACTCAGCACCATGGTGCAGTGTGGCGAGTGGCATTCTCTCAGATGGGTAGGTAAAAGTTCTCCGATATATTTTTTAGAAAGCCATTTACCTTTTTTTAGGTGATCTCCTTGTTTCTACGGGTGATGACGGCGCTATACGCACATGGAAGAAAGCTGTTAATAATAAATGGCTCGAATATGCTGAAATCGATGCTGCACGAGATCATTGAGCTGGTACTCAGTGTTATTTCTCTGTATCTGGCGAATATGGATCTAGAGTTCTGAATGTCTTTTCGTCACCAGAACACTGGCGTTCTTGGGTATTGTAGACCACTTAGGTTTTCCGCCTATGGATTGGAAAATTACGTTTCGTCACACATTCTAGATACCCGCTTCAAAATTTCCAAGTGGGAGAGACTTCTGCATGGAGTATATCCTCGTAAACAAGTTACTCGATTGGAGTTGCTTTTTTGGAAAAACTCCGATGAATCATATCTTAGTCCCTCGCAAAGTTGCAGCGGACAAGTGGAGTAGGGAAAGGAAATCTTAGTAGCTTTGCATAGCAAGCAAGTCGCTGTTCTAATCTTCCCTCTTTCATGTTAGAATTCAAGCACTGATTCGCATGTGGAAGCCTCTAGATTTGAAATAATCTTACAATCATGCAAGCAGTTAAGAAAACTTGCCAATTGCGAAAATCTAGATTAGTTGTGACGGTTAATAACACCCTGCCAAATTACCATAACAACCACATGATTAATTCTGAAGTTTAAATTTTTATTTTAAAAGTATAAAAGTTTAACTTTTTAAATACTTTTTTTCTTCTTTATTAACTTTATAATCCTATAATAATTTTCCGTATTTTTTTAAATAAAGTTTTTAATAGGGAGAGTTTTAGTAAAAGTAAATTTCTGTAAGATATTAGATTTTTAAGAAATATTTTTAATATCTAGCGGTAGAAAATATGGTGAGTTTTAGTGGGAAATCGGCAAAACGCGGAAACTTTTGACGAGGGACTGTAGCAAGATGGCTCAGTGTTTTATAAATATTTGCTATGGCACGAATAAGTTGGTTTATGGTATCATACCAACGTGATCACTTTATTGAATATTATAAGCAACGCATGCTCAAGGTCGTCCCCCTAAGACCTTCGCGATGACATGGTCAAATTCCTATCTGTTACCGAGCCAGCCACAGAACATTCCTCCAAGTTTGATGAAGCGTTATGTTTTATGCTACTGCTGCCTACACCTGGAATGTTCTCACAATAGAATTTTTTTTGCCGAGCAGTCTTATCCCTCCGCGGTTGAGCTCACGAACCGTTTTTCTCTTCGATAACGATGTCCTTCTCACTCCGCTCACAATGGCCTCCTTCATCCATCCTTTTTCCGAAAAATCAAGCATGGAGATGAAACATACGGATGATTTTATCACTGCTCAGTTTCCAAATTCCAAAACTGGTCGTCTCAGCCCAGGTGCCGTCAGTATTCTTGCATATACCCCAGAGGCACCGGATGAAGTATTGACATTTTCTGTTGTTACAAAACTTCCGTCCAATTATAGAAGAACTCAGTCACCCGTAGGCAAAAGAAGTTACTGGCGTTCCAATTCCAAAGAATTGCCCGCGGAAACCTTCTCGAGGCAGAAGACCGGTAAAATTCCACGCTCCCGGAAGACGTCCACCGCGACAATTTTAACAGAGACTGGCAATGACCAGCCTGCTTTCGAGTCCGACGCATTTGCAGTTAACATGCCTACTACTCGAGAACCCGCCGAGCCCTACACTTCTCCATCTCCAACCCAAATAGCAGCATACCAAAACTATGCAGAGAAAGCTCGACGCAACGTTTTCAATGATTACCAGACTGAACACGCTGCTCCTATGGCCGTGTCTTATGACTGTGCGTACGAGAATATTCCCTTCAATCCACACTACATCCTCGAGCTCGATGCTATTCCGCCATCGTCACCTCCCACCACCCCTCCAGGAGCGTTCCCAACTTCACCTCCCGAGCCAACCTTCACCACATCTCATTACAACTCTGGCTCCCGCTCGATTCCAACACCCCGGTACTCAATAATACGCAAACCTGTCGGCGCAAGCGCAAGTCCGCGCCAATCAATGGAGGACAACAAAATCGACCACCACGACACCTCAGCCGGCGCCAAACACCCCCCGCCCAACTCCCCCACCGAGGCAAAAACGCGGGCGATGGCAAAAGCACAAGGCCACCGATCCGACCAAACCCCCGCCCAAAACCACCAACAACGATCCGATAAACCTTGGTGGAGCCTGTCGACGCGGCCACACCGACTCTCCCCCTCCCCCTTCTCACCCAAAGCCCCAAAGCCATATACCCTCAAAGAAATCCCGGGATCCTGGCGCACCGCGCCAAGCATTCATTCCTCGACGCCAACGCCACCCCACCACCGTGCCGGCAGCTCCGGCCTCGCATGGCTGCGTCCCAGCAGCTCGCGCCAACGTCACGGCTCCGATTCCACCTCCACAACTTACATTGACCCATTCACTCTCACATCTCCTCCCAAGCGTAAATTATCCCGGCCGCTAAGTCCCCGCGAGAAATCTAGCAGCAGGGCTGGTAGCTTTGATGAGTGGTGCGAGAGTGTGCAGCGGGTTGCTAAGCTAGTGGCGAAGGTGTGTTTGGTGGTCTATCTGGCAATGGGAGCGTGGTATGTGCTTGATGCCGTGAGAGAGATTGTGTGGGTTGTTAGTTGGCCTGGGAGAATGGTGTGGATGGTTTGTCGGTGGATTGGGGAGGTGTGCGAGAAGTTTGGGATTTTGGGTCCTAGGAGGTATTGATGGACCAGAAATTAGCTAGAACTGGTTGTGATAGGATAGGAAGAAATTTTCTACAATGTCCAAGGCGTGATTTGATTTATTTACAGATTTGAAATATTTACAGTATTACGACAGAATTCCGCGAAGATCTCCCAGTAGATATAGAACAATTAGTTAATATAAAGTCCGAGACTGATATATTGAGAAAGCGAATAAAAGCGTACAGTAATTATTTTCAGCCAAACGAGCCAAAGACAATAGCTTTTCCAGACGCATTGTCTTGCTGAACGAGAGAGTTTTCAAACTTTAGGAGAAGGTGGGACGTCCGGACGAGAAGCTCTGCAATTGCACAATGAACACGGTCAGCACAGGGAATTTCGAAGGGGCCGACTAGGATAGCTGGATAAAGAATATGAAAGACATACCGCCATATTCAATTTCATAGCTTACGGGGGTATCTTCGTTCGCGTACATCAAGATAGGGGTATCGCACCTGAATTTCCTTTCCCGAACCTTGAATCTAAGTCCGGTATTTCGAGCCGAACTAACCCAGAGAATATTGTCGTCATTGAGGTCATCAGTGATGCCACTAAAATCTTGTGTGGTCTCCTCCCCTTTCCCGCTCCGGCCGGTCTCTTCCTCGATGATAAGAGCACTATTATCTCGCGCTCCAGAATTCGTTACTCCTTCCCTCCCGGCCATCTCTCTCAACCATTTCTTCCATACTCTCACCACCCCTTCCTCAACCTCTACGAAACAGCTAAACAACCCATTTCTAGGCCCAACCTTTACCAAATTCGTCACAGCGCAAAGTTGCGTAAACCACTCTTCACCATCTAGCGACAAAATCTGCCGCACCAACTCATCGTTGTCTAGCCTACGTCCCGCTGCTGAGGGAGAGGGATGAGTCCGACTCCCCGGCACATCTCCTGCCGGATGTCTCTTAGCTCTGCGCCCACCGGCCTCTAACTCTCTCCGGTGCGGTCTGAAACTCGAGTACATATTCCTCAATTGGCCCAACCGCGGCACTATATCCGAGTCAGAAGCCCTAGGTTCTCGATATGTATCAAGACCATTAGTGCCGTGGTAGGTGCAGAAATATGCAGGCTCGGTCAGCTTTGCGGTGGGGTGGTAGCATTCTAAGATGAGTGAGTAGTCGTGGTGTGTAGCGGCAAGGAGAAGGCGGTCGTGTAAGATGCGTAGGATTACAGCGTAGATGCGATGTGATAGAATTGTTAATGGGAGGAGGGTTGGTGTAGGAAGCGGAGTGAGGATATGGAAGAGAAGCTGCAAGATGAATTAGTGATTGCGGAGGGAAGCATGGAAGAGCATACCTCATTGGGAAGCATGGAGAGATAGCAAGGATGGGCTATTGCAGTTTCCATTATAGATGAATTATTTACAGGAGAACAGATTAAAAAAATAAAAAGGGCAATGAATCAGATAATGAATTGGTGCCGCGGCGAAAAATAGTGGCGGATATCGTCATCATTAGCGCATCTTCTTATCGATAAGCTCACGGGAGAAATTTGACAAACAACGCGCTATTCCGCTAACGTCAAACGCCTATATCAACAACGCCGCATGGACTGACGGCTTTCAGGGCTTTGTGGCTGCCAATAAAACAACTTCAACACCTCTAATCCAACGTTAACTCATCTTTTTTCAGTTCTTCAGTATCATTTCTGCTAATGCAGGGTTTCGTCCGAAGCCGAGAAGGCAGAGCAGCCAGTCCTGTTCAAAAAGAGCCTCAAAATGCTAACACTTCTCGACGTCAGCTGATCGCCAATAATGCACGAATCGGCGTACCTCCTACACATCTCTCATCTCAGCATACTCTCCAGCCATCACAACCACCGAGTAGACAGCAAAGCTTGCATGGCCATATGTTACCTCCACCAAAGCCCTCAAGCCAGCATATTAAACAAGAAGGCCGGGGACATATGGGATCTCAAAAACGAGATCTATATGATACAGATGCTGAGAGTCTAGACACCACAATTCACAGTCACGGTGAGATGCTAGTAGAGGACAGTCAATTAGATAAGCGTGGCATTCCATTTGCTCAGCATTCCGATGGCAGAATGAACTACTCTGGGAGTGAGCCTGAGGACGGAGAAGAATCTGAGGAAGATAATCAAAAGGAAAGGGATATGTTTAGTCGTGCAGTACAGCTGGGCGCGTTGCAACGTGAAATATTCCACGGAAATCTCGCAGATGAATCACAGATGTTTGGCGCAGACGACTCATACCCTACAACTACTTCTGGACAGTTGGAGGATGATGAGGCTGTAAAGGAACCGCCCTCTGATCCTGTAGATGAAGAGAATATATCCCAGGCTCAAACGCAAGATCAAGAACGCAAGCATACAAGCCCTCACTTCTTCCAGCATAGCCAGTCAATTGCCCAAGGTCAGCGAAAACCTTCAGCAAACCCTAAAACAATCTACCAGAAAGGCCAAGCCCTCAGACAAGCAAATCGCCCCAACTCGAACCTTACCCTACGACAAACAATTCCTCCTGCTGACATATCAAGACCTCAGAGTGAGCCGACGCATAAGAAGAACGTCCATTACGAGCCAAACCCTTTCTATCAGACAGGTCATCCTACACCTCAGAGCGTGCATGATTACCCTAGTGATCAATCTCGACATGCACGAAACGAATCTGCAGTTTCGACCATCACAGGCGCACATATACATCACGTACCTGCGTCAGATTTCGCGAGTGAAGATGGGAAAATTCCGTTCGAGGATTATGAAGTTTCCGAATTATACAAGATGTCTTACGATGAGCTCAAATCTCAGCCTCTTGACTTTGATCCCCGTGCCCCGCCATCCGTCATACCAGATGACATGATGCAGAACCCTCTTTCAGAACGCTTGGAATTCGTCCAACACCACCTTGCAGCCCAAGATCAGTGCAAATTCTTTGATTCATTACCCATAAGGGAGTGGGAAGAAGCCGGTGACTGGTTTGCCGAGCAGTTTGGTGATGTCGTCAAAAAGATGACAGATGCACGGCGAAAGAAGCGCAAGCTCGCCATGGAATTTGAGCATGAGATTGAAAGGAGGCATGAACTCGTTGCAAAGAGACAGCAAATGGTTGAAATGGCAATGAGAAAGATGAGGGCGAGTGGGCAAGGGCTATTGCCGAAGACGTCGAAGAGGAGTACATGATTTTACCTGATTCGCTCAAGGATTATGATCTGGCGTAGGACATGGAGAATGAAATATGTGCTAAATCAGCCGGTCGGGAGAGTGGGCATCTGGCATGGAGTTTGTAGTCTGCTGTATATCATACCTATACCCCGGCGTACTTCCTGTTATAATGGATATCTTATGGAGGTGGAGTTTTCTCAGTTGTCTCAAGCATCGTATACCCCTATCCTGTATTATCGTCCTTGAGTCCGTACCTGGAATTGGGATTGGCTGTCGGAGATATACCTCGTCCTTTATCCCGTGGTTATCTTCGCCACCAATGAGTCCTGAATTAACAACGTTCACGCAGCTGACTCACCACCTTATACCTGATGCTTTTAGTCGTCTTTTGGTTCAAGCAGTACGGCTCTGTCAGTCTCGATAGTGCTACGCTTCGCTATCTTTGCTACTTATCCTATCAACCACGAGTAAACCGTATCTAAAATCGTTTTTCGAGCCTCCTTACCATAGCATGTCAAAACAGGACAGGATCCGGACAGTAACACTTGGCAGTAACTTTACTGTCCGAATCTTCTGCCAAGCTAGCAGCCTAACAGGCGATAAGGGAGGCTAAGGCACTACTTAGAACCTATTTTAGCCTCCCCCGCCTACTCCTTACCTATAGATAGTTAAATTTAACCCTACTACTTCTATCTTTATTCCTGTCTCTGCTCTCTCTTATGCTTTTATATAAGAAAGACATAAGTAGAGACGCAAGCGAGCAGAGACACAAGTAGAGACACCGGCAGAGGTAGAGAGTTATAGAGGTGTAGAGGCAGAGGTTATAATTAAAAGGGGTAACTAAAAAGAAAATGTTAAAGCTTAAGTACTATTTACCTAAATCTGCCTTTCTACCTAGGCTACCCTTTTCTACTTCCTTCTCTACTTCTTCTCCTCCTACTTCCTACTTCTCTTTTGACTCTGCCCGTGTCTCTACTCGTACCTCTACCCAATGTCCGTCCCTGCGTCGCGGAAAACCCACCGTACCGGAAAATATAAGGGGTACTTTGACCTTAAGTAGCTATAACTCTGCGCACACGTTATATTTCACTATAATTATATATAAGTCGTATGCTATAGCTACTTTGCAATATTTGAGACCCTTTATATCTATAATTACGTTCGTATTGTCGCCCTCGCGCCTTGTTCGCAGAGAGCCTCCTTTTAGGGCGTAATAATGTCCCTTTACTACGGTACCACCATTAAGCTCTTACCACTTATAAAACTTAAGAACTTCGTTACAATATTAGGAAGTTATCATTAGCCTCGTGTCTACTATGGTACGCAAATTCATGCAAGGTTGCCACGCGGGTTAGTACCTCTAATTAAAGCGATTACTAATTCCGGCTAGTGTAAAACGACCCCGCACATTCCACGTGACATCCAGGAAGTAATTTACTTACGTCAATCAAGCAAGTCTAAGCCTGTGGCTGTACGGAGTCTTGGCAAGTTGGCCAACCTCAGCCCCGCAGCCTTGCGATCTAACTTAACCTTAGCCATGCGTCTGGTCAACCAACTTAACTCTCTGAAAACGGCTACAGAATTCGCCACCTCACAAGGGTGTGGCCGGTGCGGGTCGGCCACCCTCCCTGCTCGTGGTGGCGACAATAGTGCCAAGTCACTTTAATTACCGTTTAGTATTTCTCGTAAGCATGCTTACACAGCTCGATCGTTTTGCATTTGCAAAGTCTAGACTTACTACTTTAGACATAAGAAAGTACCTATATAATCCACCAAATAAAGTAGCTTCAAAGTCCAGCCTCTATGTTCTCCCTCTGCCACTCATTTAGAGTTTCAAGCAACTCCTCTGTGTCAGGATGCTGAGGGCCAAGGATCTTTTTTCGTCGCTTAAAGCAATTTTTCATCAGTAAGACGGCCTCTTTATTGTAACTTTGGGACTTCCACGTAAAGGCGAGGTTGGCCATGCTGGTCAGCGTGGAAGGATGCTCCTTCCCAAGTACCCTTTTTTTCATCTTCATCACTTGTATCTCTAGCTCTTGGGCCTCCTTCCACCGCCCTTGATTCCTGTACGTCGACGCCAGGTTGGCTATGCTAGTCAGCGTGTCTGGATGCTCCGCCCCAAGCGCCCACTTTCTCGTCTCTATTACTCCCACCTCCAGCTCTTCAGCCTCCTCCCACCGCCCTTGATTCCTGTACGTCGACGCCAGGTTAGCTATGCTGGTCAGCGTGGAAGGATGCTCCGCCCCAAGCACCCTCTTTTTTATCTCTATCACTTGCACCTCCAGCTCTTCGGCCTCCTTCCACCGCCCTTGCTTCTGGTATGTTAACGCCAGGTTGCATATACTAGTCAGCGTGGAAGGATGCTCGTCCCTAAGCATCCTCTTTCTCGTCTCCATTACTTGCACCTCTAGCTCTTCGGCCTCCTTCCACCGCCCTTGATCCCTATACGTCGACGCCAGATTGGCCATGCTGCTTAGCGTGTCTGGATGCTCGTCCCCAAGCATCCTCTTTCTCGTCGCCATTACTTGCACCTCTAGCTCTTTGGCCTCCTTCCACCGCCCTTGATTCCTGTATGTCGACGCTAGGTTGGCCATGCTACTTAGCGTGTGTGGATGCTCGTCCCCAAGCATCCTCTTTCCCGTCTCCATTACCTGCACCTCTAGCTCTTCGGCCTCTTTCCACCGCCCTTGATTCCTATACGTTGACGCCAGGTTAGCCATGCTGGTTAGCGTAGAAGGATGCTCCGCCCTAAGCACCCTTGAACTTGTCTCCATTACTTCCACCTCTAGCTTTTCGGCCTCCTTCCATCGCCCTTGATTCCTGTACGTCGACGCTAGATTACCCATACTGCTGAGCGTGTCTGGATGCTCCGCCCCAAGCACCCTTAAACTTATCTCCATTACTTGCTCCTCTAGCTCTTTAGCCTCCTTCCACCACCCTTGATTCCTATACGTCGACGCTAGGTTAGCTATACTGGTTAGCGTGTCTGGATGCTCCGCCCCAAGTACCCTCTTTCTTATCTCCATCACTTGCACGTCTAACTCTTCGGCCTCCTTCCACCGCCCTTGACTCCAAAACGTCGACGCCAGGTTGGCTATACTGGTCAGCGTGTCTGGATGCTCCCGCCTAAGCACCCTCTTTCTTATCTCCATCACTTGCACGTCCAGCTCTTCGGCCTCCTTCCACCGCCCTTGACTCCAAAACGTCGACGCTAGGTTGCCCATGCTGGTTAGCGTGTCTAGATGCTCTGCCCTAAGTACCCTCTTTCTCGTCTCCATTACTTGAACCTCTAGCTCTTCGGCCTTCTTCCACCGCCCTTGATTCCTGTATGTTGACGCCAGGTTAGCCATACTAGTCAGCGTGTCTAGATGCTCCGCCCCAAGCACCCATGAACACGTCTCCATTACTTGCTCCTCTAGCTCTTCAGCCTCCTCCCACCGCCCTTGGTTCCTGTACGTCGACGCCAGGTTGGCCATGCTGGTTAGTGTGGAAGGATGCTTCGCCCCAAGCACCCTTGAACTCGTCTCCATTACTTGCACCTCTAGCTTTTCGGCCTCCTTCCACCGCCCTTGATTCCTGTACGTTGACGCCAGATTACCCATGCTGCTGAGCGTGGAAGGATGCTCCGCCCCAAGCACCCTTGAACTTGTCTCCATCACTTCCACCTCTAGCTCTTTGGCCTCCTTCCACCACCCTTGACTCCTATACGTCGACGCTAGGTTGGCCATGCTAGTCAGCGTGGAAGGATGCTCCTCCCCAACCCCGGCTAGAACCCTGCTGATCTCACCCCCAGCGAGATCTTCGAGATAACTGAGCTTAAGCGAATGCTGTAGTAAGACGGCAAACTTTCTAAATAGAGAAGGGTTTAACAGCCTTCCATCTAATTCACGAGAGCGGAGATAAAGGCATCTTAAAGTCTGACCATAGACTTCATTGACAGATTTGGAATAATCGGCCAAAAATATTGGAGGCTGCCCCGGTGCTGAGGTGAGACCAAGGAAACCAAACACCTTATCGCGGATATCGGTGCATTCAGTGTTTTGATGTGTTTCTAACAGCTCTTGTAACTCAAGCCTTTTATCAAAAGATGGCAAGTTGGTCCACAGATCCCTTTGAGCGCACAATCTTAACGCATCACTTGCTTGTACGGCGCCAGCTGATGGATGATGGCGTATGCGTGCCTCATTAATTTGTTCCAGTTCCGTGGACAGGGCTTCAATAGAAGTCCAATGGAACTGCTTAGTGCCGCACAGAACAATCAATTCTCGAGCGAGCACGATCTCCTGCGTTATCCAGACACGTCTCCAGTATTTTCTGCTAAATAAAGCCAGTATTGCCCGGCCCTCTTGATGCGACCAGATCGGACGGGATATCTTTCTTGCTGCTCTACTAGGGAATCTGCGAATCCTCTCAATTGCATAATTGCTTTCCTCAGCAGCTGGGCCAAGCCAGATAAAAACATGAGATGCCTAGTCGTGGTTAAATAAAGCCGCCTGCGCGGTCAATAACCTTCTCCTTACCTGCGAATAAATATCTCGCATTAGAGCCACTTGGTGATTTCTCTCGTTTATGTCGCTCTGATCAACAGAAATAGCATCAATCCAGAGAAGACCGTATCGACCAAATTGGCGGCCTTGCTTTAAAAAATGCCACAGATTCTGACGGATATTGAACGCATAGTTGTCGATAAGGATCTTATACTTCGGGCTCTTAGGGTCACCCCATGTATAGGATAACGCCGTGTATTCGAGATCGGGGGAGCCCAGTGTATAACGATGGAAGATGCAGGATATCGGTTCATCTTCTCGACCCGGGAGCAGCTCGATGAGCCGGATTTCTTTGCTTGCGGTGCCTATAGGGAGGCTGCTGTATACTTCGGAGGTCATGTTGGCTCTAAACTGATGCATTGAGATGGAGCATGTCTACACATATAAGGGTTTATAGTTGGTCTCGAGTCTGCCTCGCCGTCGATTTCAACATATGAATGCCTTGCAGCCCTAGGCTTCAGATCATCGTCATTTGCTTGGCATCACCATCCGATCCTGCGGCACAAGAAACCCCTGCAACAAAGTACTGACAACGGCTGTTACACTCCTACGCTCGCTCTCACTGTCACCCCCTACATCGAACTGCCGAATCCGATCTTACCACATCCATTAATGCCGTCCGGTAGCCTCTTCAACCATGCGCCTTACACCTTTCCCTACTTACCGTCTTCGCTCGATTAGCCCTCGCAGACGTTGAATTCACACCTCCCGCAGCTGGCGCTTCGTTAGTAGGCGGCGGCACCATAAACATCGCGTGGCAGGACTCTAGCATCGTTCCATTAATTTCAGATCTGTCCTCGTACCAGCTCTTCCTAGTCGCGGGCGGTCAAGACGATGCGAGTCAAACGGTGGTAGCAACGATCATAGCACAAGGCTCATTCGCCAATGGCAATCAGGCGCAAGGGGCGGTTGCAACGACACAAGGAGGAAGCACGGCTAACGCATACTTTTCGAGATGGTCTCGGTGGACACTAACGGCGGCTAGGTCATCAACTCCTTGCGCTTCTCGTTAACCGGCATGACGGGCAGCTTCCCGGAGAATGTTGTCACTAGATTGGCCTCTGTGACTGGCATGGAAGGGCCGCCGACTTAAAACGATGTTGGCAATGCGGCGGGAAGTGGTGAGACGGGCAACTTTGCCATGGCGTGGAGCATGCAGACAGGCTTAACCAAATATGCGGCTATGTAGACGCACCCGCCGACCAAGATTACAAAGAAGACAAAGACGCCGCTGTACCCGACCAGTCTGTACACGCTAGCTATAATGTTCTTGGGTAGGCCGACAATTCAGACAACCGTCACGGATCTGGTTACCTAGAGCTTTAGTCAGAGGGAGAACCCGGTATATACTAATTGTCGCACGTCGACTCGACAGCCCCTAATAATTATTCCATATTTCTCCTGCCCCCGCCCCCTCTAACGATATGCAGAAGTTCTTAAACAAGTGGAAAGATTTGATCAACAAACCGCAGAATCCCGGCCACACAAACCGGTACCCGCGCGACCATCCCGAATCCTTGCTCTTAGAGATCGGTATAATGATCCGAGAAGTTCAGGAGCAGATTACCGCACACGTGACATCTCCCTCGTCCGGCAAGAACGTAGTCATGCAGTTGAACATGGGCGAGGGGAAAGTCTTCTGTGATTGTGCCCATGATAGCTATAGATCTTGCGGACGGTAGTTGCCTGGTTCGGGTGATAGTTGCCAAGCCCCAGATGTTTCAAATGCTGGTGTCCAAGCTGGGCGGCTTGTTGGACAAATAGGCCTTTCGTATGCCATTCTCCCGTAGAACATGTTAAAAAAGAAATACACAATATCCTGTGCTTTTACTACAAGGTGGCTTAAAAACGATTCGTCAACAACGTCTACTATTAAGCGGTCGATTATTGCCTGCTGACTGGACCAATAAGTCCTCTCAATGTATTTAACCAGTCTGTCTCTATATTGTCTTCGTTAATGTTAATAAGCTCTAGCCCTATAAACCATTTATGTATGTCAAGCGGCGCCATTGCTAGTATTGTTTTGGGCGTTTTATTTGGTATAGTACTAGCCGCTGTGCTTTTCTACTCTATTTGGCGGCTTAAGAGGCAGAGAGGCGTGATAGATGGCTGTGAGAAAGCCCGCACGCTGCTAACCAAGAGCAACGATAGGAGATAAATAATTTCTACTACAATATGTTATAAACGGGCACCTTCCCTTGTCCACAGTGCACCATTAAGTCCTATAATACTGTCTCTGAATTTTAGCACTATGCGCCAGGTTTTCTACAACTCTCTATTATATGAAAAATCGCCATTAAGTCCGCTATCGTCTTTAAATTTTAAAAGACGCATTATGATAATAAGATTTTTAGAGAGCTCCAGGTGAGGAAATTGTCAAGATAGACGATGGGCATAATATTTCGCGTTGAGCAACCTAAGACTGCTATACTCCAATGTTGTGGCCCATGCCTCTGCCTTGTATTATAATTATGCTTACTGGTAATATATAACCGCTATTAAAGCGATTCAGCATTAGATGTCGCCACTACAAGCAGGGAGGGTGGCCGACCCGCACCGGCCACACCCTTGTAAGGTGGCGAATTCCGTAGGTGTCTTCATAGAGTTGAAGTTAGCGGTCAGAAGTTGAATCACAAGGCTGTAAGGCTGAGGCTGGCGCGCTTGCCAAGACTTTACACAGCCACAGGCGTGCCAGCTACTGTAAGTAAATTACGCTGTGATAATTAGGTAACTACTTGTACTAACCAGGATTAAAAATCGCTTCGGCTGGAGGTACTGACCGGGGTAGCAACCCTATATGGATTTGCGCGCTACAGTAGACACAAGGCTAATAATAACTTTCTACCATCGTAATAAGGCTCTAAGGCTTAGATATAACCCTTATATATATATCATAAGTAGTAAGAGCTTAATGGTGGTGCTATAGTAAAGGGATGTTAGTACGCTATAAAAGAAGGCTCTCTACGAATTAGGTAAGAAGGCGATGGTATAGACGTAATTTATAGGGTAGGGAGGGTCTTAAATGTTATGGAGTAGCTATAGTATATAATATATATATAATTATAGTGAAGCATAACGCGTACGCAGAGTTATATCCGTGGCCTTCGTAGCTATGCCTTGACCACGGATAGTCGCTTGAAGTTAAAGTACCCCTCATATTTTCCGGTACGGTGGGTTTTCTTCAACGCAGAGACGGACGTTATATCCCTACTTATATCTCCTTACGCGTTTCTTTACACGTCTTATTGGGTGGCAACGCAGAGACGTAGAAACGTAGAGATATAAAGATATAGAGACGCAAATGTATGCTAGAGGCGTAGAGGCGTAGAGGCGTAGAGGCGCAAAGGCATATAGAGAATACTAGGAGATAAGCTTTAAGCCACGGATTTTATACCGGCAGAATTAAACTTGGCAGAAGATTCGGACAGTAAAATTACTGCCAAGTGTTACTGCCCGGATCCTGTCTGCAACAACTGCGGTATTTCGCAAAGTAAAACGTTTCAGATTTCTAGGTTCTTTAAGTGCGTCGGTGAGAAGACCGCTTTTGGAGCATTCCCGGTTGGAGGTCGAGGCCTCGAAACAATTTAGCGCCAGATCAAACCTTGTTAATTGCAGAGCTTGGAGGAGTTGGAGCAATTTACAGTAATCTCCTGACGGCGTTATGGATTATTGATGGCTTATCACGGTGGGCCCGCGACAGGTCTCTATCACCAACTCTTTCACTTCGTGGTGCGGCAACATATCCAGTAGCTCTAAAATCGTAAAGTGAAAACCCCTCTAGATGTCTTGAACTTTCTTCCTATGATCCTCTGAATGAACCATGAGCTTAACAGGCAAATTTTTGGCGAATTCCATACCATGGCCATGGTAAGGCTAGGTGGGAGGCTCCGGAAAAAAGGGGGTCTCGTAATGTGGAAAGAAGTAAGAGGGTTGACATGCTTCAGGTGTTATCGTAATGCGCTTCAGCCTTGGAAAGGAGGTTAGACCGAGACGTAGGGCTTCTACATACGTCTTCTTCATTTGCAATGATTTGCTCTTGCTCGTACAATCGGAGATAGCGCTCGAAGCTCTTATACATGTCGTTAAGCTTGAATTTACGACCCATAATTCCATTTACCGCTTCTCGAGTGTGTCTTCGGAGTAGCTTGATTTATCTGCCTTAAGATATCCAGGACTGCAAGGCGATGTTGTTGATATGTTTTGAATCGGGCATCAACAAGTAGTAAACCCAACATATCCGTAGCTGTATCCCGACGATTGTCATAAGCTTCTAGTCTAGCGTCATCCCACAAAATTCCTTCTACAGTTTTTCTTCGGTCCTCATTGTTCGCAACTATCCGAAAACGGTCAATATTCGCCGATTCGGCGACACAAATACTCGTCGGAAGCAGAGGACTGCGACCGTGCAGATGTGCTATCCTGTAGCCTCACTTTAAGGTACGGGAATGCCTTCAGCAGTGCTATGTAAGTTTTCCGATTTTACATGATGCGATGTAAGGCATTTTGGAAGCTTCATAGTTGCTCAAAGCGTGGCATCTTTGTAGAGCTTGAAAATTCCTAGAAATAATCGCGGACGCTAAGAGCTGCCCAAAATCAATTGTAACAAGGTACAGAGCACTTCAACTGGTCTTATGGAAACGTTGAAGACGATTGCATATCCCATTACAAGAAAATAAAAGCTTTGGAAATAAATATGACAAGAATTAGCGTACCTGAAGCCGGTCAGATTATTCACTCAGAGTTAGGCTGAATAAAATTTAAACAACAGGAGTAACTCTACCACTTCTTTCATCAACTTTTAGGGCATTAAGATGACCAGGAGTCCGACAAGTCAACATTCGTTTTGGTTTGCAATCCCATAATATTCGTCAGCTGTTTCTCTGGTCCAGAAGCTTCCACGCCCGGTCGTCAGGCGAAGCGCCCAGCCGCTCACACAAAACCCCTCGGTTCCCTCTAGCCCGTGCACCACCTCCGCAAGCTGCCTGGCAGTTTATAACCTCATCCATGGCCAACGAGCATGCCGCCGAGCAGCTTAAAGAACGCGGCAACACCCACTTCCACAAGGGCGAATATGCTTCCGCCGAGGCATGCTATTCGCAGGCCATTCAGAAAAACAGCAAGAACCCACTGCTTTACACAAATCGCGCCAATGCCCGCTTGAAGCTTGAACGGTGGCAGGATGTCATTGACGATTGCATCCGAAGTGTTGAGCTCATGAAAGAAAATATGAAGGCGTTTTTCTACCTGGGTAAGTCATTGTAGACTTTCAAGCGCTTGCAACAGCCATACCTATCTTTGAGTGTTGCAAGACTGCGGTGCTGAGTATAAAACTTCAAATTGGTTCAACGCGTAATTGGTGAGCCATGGTACTGGAATAACTTTGCCCGAAAACTCCACCGCTTAGCAGCACTACAAATCTACATGCAGAGTGAAACTGTCGAGCCTTTCCGAACGAGACTAATCGTTTGGGCAGCACAGGCGCAACTCGCTATTAATCATCCTAATGAAGCCCTCTCTTCCGCACTCATGGCGTACGATCTATGCGTTAACTCCACCGCTCAAACTTCCAATGCCGCGACCATATCCGCACTTGTTTTGAAGTGTAAGAAGACAAAATGGGAAGGTCGGGAAAGGGATCGGATACGACGGCGAGGGGAATTACTCGGAGAGCTAGAGGAGAAGTTGGAGGAGTCGAAGAAGAAAGAGCTCTTTGATATCGATGAGATGGTGGCCAATGGGGAAATAGGCACTGTAGAGGCCGAGGAAGAGCGTGAAAGCATGAATGAGACGTACACAAAGAAGGTTACGGATCTGAGGACGGCATTCGCAGTGAGCAACCCGAAACACATGGCCAAGAGAGAGGTTCCAGATTACCTTATTGATCCCATTACATTTGAGATTATGCATGACCGTAAGTCTGTCTCCTCACTTGAACCGAGATCATGGGTTATTGGGACCAATTTAGAGCATTGGCTTTCTATGGGCGAGACACAGTTATTCTTTATTAATATACTGATTCGTTTTAGCTGTTGTCACGAAGCATGGCCATTCTTATGAGCGAGCGACTTTGATCGAGCATCTAAAACGAAGCCCGACAGATCCTCTCACTCGTGAGCTTCTAAGAATAGAAGATCTCCGACCGAACATAGCGTTGAGAGAGGCCTGCACTGAGTTCCTGGAGCAGAACTCTGGCTGGGCTTATGATTGGTAAAGGGTTGCTTTCGCAAATTGGAAGTATGTTTCCTGCCTTTGTCAATGCTTGATCATCAGTGCATAAATGTATAGCATCTTTCATGTCATAATGCCTTCGCATTCAAAGGTTCAGGGAAGGTTCGCATTTCTCAACCTGTTTCTTGGGTTTCATTGAAGGTGCTCGGCTAGAAGATTGCCGTTTTGGCTCATTGTTGTTTGCAAAGCATCTTTCGGCGCACAGTTCGTTGGCTTCGTGTACATTCATTTTAGCGGTTTATACCCGGAAGTTATTTTTGGCGTTTTATATTCAAAATGAACCTCTATTCTAGCATAGTTCTCAATCGTGTATTTGTGCTAGTGTGACTAAGGTGAGTAGTAAGCAGGTTAATGTTACACGATTTCGTAAGGAAAGCTGTATCCATCATTGATCTTCACCATAAGATGGCCTCAGCGATAAAGCCAAGTGACATGCATCTACAGGCATATCATTTACAAAGGGCACATGTCTGCTCGTGTGCTCTCCTGAAGCTAGTACATACCTTGGGTAACAGGAAATCATGTAAGCAAGACCAAACGGCTACACGAGTTCTCCACCGCAAATAAAATCGACCAACTCTACTGAATGAGAAAATGGCATAACTTCGCCAATCTCCACTTCATCTCCAGCCTTAGGCACCTACGGCAGGGAGCTTGGTAGGCGAAGCTAGGTTAACACACTTTTTCGTTGGGGAGCAGGGTTGGGGAGGACCTGACCGATGCTTACGCTTCGAGGAACTCAGAGCGACTGGTATAGGTGCGCTGAGTTCCTCAGCGATATAACTTTCATCTTTGATACTTGTCATTGGAGAGCTCGTCATGAGTGATGCACCTGGTTTGGCTTCGTCTGGGATACCAACTTGAAGCCTGATGAATTTTTCTATGTGGGCCCTACAAGTCGCATTTTCATTAGACCTTGAGCTTGAATAAATGTGTCTAATGCTTCCGGACAGTTCCTTTGGATCGCATCAGCCAAATAAGGGGCAGCGAAGAGCATTGGAGCGAGCCCGACAGCATCCAATCTAGCGTCATCCTGCATTAATTCGACCTTGTGATGTGGCTCTACAGTCAAGCAGTATCCGTTATAAAGCATTTGCATACATAGCTGGTTCATTAAGGTAATCGAAGTAGACGGCGCTATTCTGCCGCAATGACATGCTGAAGCCCCGAAAGAAGCTGGGTCGAAGTCATCTTGTGTCTCTGCTCCTATCACTTAGCTGGCATGTATTCAGGTATGGTCTGCCTGTTCTTCAGATCGTTGATAATCTTGACGATACCACTGATATCGTACTGCGTGATTGTCATCTCGTGTATCAGTACATCCCAATGCGCACAAAACAAACTCAGGATTGGACAACCATCTTCAAGAGTTCGTCGATTCTTGAAGCACCTCGGTCGGTTGACGAATTCCATATGGTCGCACCTGGCGTCACGCGCGAATGCTTTCGGATTGAGTCCCGTCATGAGAAGCCAGTGCTGCAAAAAGCCAATATTTGTGGTGGGTGCTTCGCCTACGAAAATGCGAGCAAAAGTCTGGGAAAAAATAACCTTTTCCATGTCCAGCCGGGGAGTAGGAACGTTGCCTTGTTGTCGAAGTGCGTTGTATAAATGAGCCGTGGAGAAGCTGCAAGAAGGCTCACCCGACCTTGTTTATAACCAACCCAAGCCTCTTTCAGAGTGTCCCGGACGGACTCGCAATCTTTGAAGAAGCAGAAGAAGGCAAACACTCTCTCTTCGATCATGGCAATACCGTCCAATCACAGCTCTAGAGTCTTCTTGCTGTTTGCTTGTTCAGCTGAAGGCGCTGCTCCGTTATCGAAAGGCAGAGGTTCCTCTAGATCCAGATACTCGAACAAATTACTCTTCAACCCATCCTTGTTTGTTGTCCTGCGACGCATCCGTGGACGAGGCTGGTGTGTTGTCCCGGCCTGGGCGGGATGCTGAGCTTGAACTTAGTATTTGAAGGATTGTTTTCAGTACTTCAATGATATCCTGTGTCCTTCATTGCTCTGCTTCTGGCGTGGAGTGAGAGGCTGTTCATGCCGGTCCATGAACCAAGTCGCGCATTGCTTTCGGCCGTCGATGACATCCTTGATGATATTGATGACTTCTCCAAGTACGACTCTTTTGGGCTTACTGGCAACAATAGGTTTAGCCGTTCAAGGAAGACCGTCAACCGGAACCGTCATGGTTGATTCCGTACAGCTCCCTGCTTGACGGATTTCTTGAACCGCGAGCGTTTATGAACTGCGGGCTTTGAGACTCTGACAACTGCTTTAGGCGAGCCGGGTAAAATACGCTCAGCGGGTTCGGACTCTTGCGCAGTGATAGATAGCCATGCTACGACTTTGGCAGTGCTTATTTTGTAACTCCTATAAGTGTTGAAATATCGATCTGAATCCATGGTGGCTTGTGGTACTCGAATGGAAATGCTTGACAGTATGCGACGGCTGAGAAAAAGTCGGAATTCAGAAGGTTGAATTCGTTGTCGTTAGGGTGACGCGTGTTTGGTGAAGATTCAACAAAGTGAATTGAAATTTTGACTCATCTCCAGTATATCTGGACAATCCAAATCATTTTAACAATAAGAGATTGGATAATTGAATACTTCCAATGATACAAACATTATCTCGTTTATGCCTCTTAGACGCCCTTTGAAGGATGACATTCTACAAAGTTGGTAGAACGCATGGTTATCCCTAAATAAAATTACGCCAAATCTCATCCAAAATTACCCCGTTCCCACCTCCGACATACGTATCTTATACAGACATCTTCATTGTAATAGTCTTATGCGGATCATATCCCTTCACAATGAAGTCTTCGCTACGCCATCCATCAATGCTTCCCCTCGTTCCCTTTGTATGTAGGACAGGGGGGTCTCGTGGTTCTCGCTCAAGCTGGACTTTCAATGCATCGACATGGTATATATACACGTGTGCATCTCCGATAGTATGTGTGAATGTCCCTGGGGTGAGGTTGCACACGTGGGCCAACATGTGCGTGAGTAGAACATAAAAGGCGATGTTGAAGGACACTCCGGTCCCATGTCACAGGACCTCTGATAAAGTAGGCAATGCAGCATGCCCCGTAGCTTACCACTTTGTAGACGATGCTCGTGGAAATGAGACGTAAAATTGAGCGAACATGTGGCATTACGAAAGAGCTGTCTTCTTCAAATCGGCGGGGTTCTATGCACTCAGGATAATGTCGATCGTATGGTTTATTCTTCAGCTTGTCGATGACGTCCGCAATTTGGTCAACGCCTTGCCCCGTGTAGTCTGTGTTTGCATCTTTGTATTCCGCCCAAAATAGCGCCATTAAAGCCATTATACAGACCCAAGATCTCCTTCCTCACGGTGAGACAACCCCACGCTGTCCAGAAACTTACGACCACCATTGTTGTCCCATATTTTGATTCCTTGTTCAGAAAGAGGTTTCGAAGACGTGGATTCAGCCACGAACTAGAGCAGTTCTGCGATGACGGCGCGAAAACGCGTTTCGTTGTCAGAAGGGGTAATACCGGTGTGGGGGGCTTTGAGGGCTCAGAAGATAGTCGTGGCAGGGAGCGGGGGCGCGAATATGGAGTATGTCCCCGTGCCAGTTCTATCTGGTTGGTGTTCTTCATTCTCGAGGATGTCGCGAATGAAGTTGAGATACTGATATTCCTCGTGTTGATTCATATTTGGAGACTTTGTTAGGTTTCCTGTGCATGGAGGGATTTTGCTCTCCGGTGTGGAGGATACCTGGATGGCGGAGAGTCATGGTGAATTGCGAGTTCTGCGTGCTCGTAGAGAGGAGAACTCTGGTGCGGAGGTGTCGGGGAGACGCGACCGCACTTCTGGTCTCTGTGGACGCCCCGAATTGCAGAAACACTCAACCGATTTTCCGCTCTCTGCTAGTAACTAGTACAATATCGAAGATGCATGGAGAACCTGCTATTGCCCATCTATTTGCTGCTCTCGAAGGACACGCGATTTCCATATCCAAAGATGACGTATTGCCCATCTTCTCAAGCCCAAAGACAAAAGGGGATGCAATTGCTTGGATTGATGAATACCTCGATCCCTCCACTCTTTTAAGCAAAGAGGAGCTAGATCTGTAGGCCTTCCCAACTAGAGGGCATTAAAGGTGGTTTGACTAACCACCATTAGAGGTATCGTAAGATTTCAAAGAGGAGTATTACTCATCGAATTGAGGTTGAAGACTTAGAAAGATGTCCTCACCGGGATAGCGACATTTCTGCCGCCATCGCAGCTCTGCAAAGCTCCACAGCTGCCATTGAGAAGCAGTTTCAAGTTCTTGAAACACAAAGAGAAGCCTTGGTGTCCTTAAAAACCCTCAATAAGCCGAATATTTCCGTCGAGCATATGCGAAATGATCGTCGTCGGCACGAAGTTCAAGAGAAGGGACGGTTAGATATAGCTGTAAGTGTAAGATTCCATTTCATGGTGATCTCGCTGATATGTGCCAGGTGGAGGAAGTGTTGACTTCTGTTACAGAACAGCTGGTAGTTGCTCAAAAAGACACGAAGTCTGAGGTGTCTTCACTTGTTGCATTTACCACTGAACGACTAAGCTCGGATGATCGAATGCTAGCAGCGCTGCCCCAAATTACTGCAAATATTGGGACTAACCCCGAGATTGTTGGCGAAGCAAAATCCTCTGATCAGTGGTGTCGCGCGATCATGTCATTCCGCTCTGCAGAGACCAAAGCCAAAGTGGACTCTACTTATCAATTGAACCTATCAGGCTGTGTTGACTCCGACCTCCCCACTGGTTCCCATGAAGAGCTGCTTGTGGAGAAAAAAGCGCTTCAAGGCGAGCTTGAGACGCTATACGCGGAGATCCCATCTGTTGCTGAGATGGTTATTGAGCACGAGCTTCGCGAGCCACTTCTTCGGACAAAGACACTCTCAGAAGGCCAACGAAAAGAAGCACAGCAAGCCTGGCTGATATATGTAACAACCCTATTGATTTCTGGTTTTAAAATTGCTTACAAGGTTAGGTGCTCTCAACCCTACAATTTATGACGAATCGCCTCGACACTATCAGTACACATGTACAGGAACTTGACGGCTTCCGGAAAGCTCTCGTGGAGATCGATTCTATTGTCTCATTAGAATTGATAGATTCAAAACCTGAGTCTCAACCGGCGCCAGCGAAGAGAGTCAGCACTTCGCTAAAGTCTCTACATTCTCCTCCACTCAAAGCAAGGCCAGTGGAGAAGGTGCAGCTTCCTGCAGTGGTCCAGGATGTACTACGAAACACCGGTTTGTCGACCAATCAGGAAAGCGCGGAAGGAACGCGAGAGGCATTGGCAGCCGCATCCATGAAGAGAGATGAAAGACTACAGGGTCACCGTTCTGCGGCTGCATCATCGATATGCCATAGCTTCGCAGAGGCCATCGGTAGAGCGGATAATGAGGCCCAGGCTGTTTCTACTGCTTTATTCTCCAACACAGTTTACAAGAACATCAATTTCACAAACAAGCCCTTAGAGCTTCGCATGAGTGGCCTTGAGGCTACAATAAGAAAGATCGGTGACGGTATCATTAACGTAGAGTCTGAGGAGCTACTCACGGATGAAGCTAAAGTGGCTGAATTCATCGGCAAGTGGTCTCATGAGTAGTCACTTTCGTGCCTTCTCGAAATACCGGTAGGCGAGACAGGCCGGGCTTTTCCCCGATCATGCTTTCTTCCATAAGATAGACTTACCTAGTAGCCATGCGTTTAAGACACTCGACGCCTTGAGCAGATAGATGCCCCTATATTTTACTAGAGGTATTTCATCGCAATTATCCAGAGTTTATACACAGGTTAAAACATATTGACGTTTAGGACCTTAGGAGATACAAGGTGTGCGGCGAATGTGGATGTATGGCAATGACTACCTGAGATATGTTTAGCTCTTCCCTTCCTCGACCTCGTTGGCTAGTATGTCCTTATTAACACGTCATCTCTCAACCTTCAAACCCAAACAGCGGAAATCTCATACTTTGAAATTCTTCCGCTCCAAAGAAAATCTTTATCTAAGGATCACAACGCAATCAATGCAGTCTTTTACATCATGCGTCACTTTGAAAGGCTTCTCGTGTCTGCTGTGATATCATATGGTGCATTGTCACAATCCACGAGTATCACCAAATTCAAGTCGATCGAATTTTACGGACAATTTGGAAAATCTGGATGTTTGGGGTGTTGGTGGCCAATTCTCAGTGGCCCTGCGGTGACTGCCTCGGCTTTGAAGCCAAATCAACAGACAACGTCCTCTATTCAATTAATCCAAATGTGGATATACTTGCAGTCAGCTTTGATTCACATCCGAAGACTGTCAAAGGAAACAGATTAAGCTACGCCTTCTATGTGAGAAGCTCTTTTAGTTGATATGCAATGATGCCATCGGAAGTTGTGCTAATACTCTCCTAAGGGCCGGCCACGAATCCAATTCAAAACCGACACAAACTCTGCGTTCTTTTTGAGAGATAATTTTTTGGCACCTCAATGATAACGATACGAGCTGACGGAGCAACTTTCGAACATGGAGCAATGATTCTGCCGCCCAAATATTTAGAATGGCGTCATTTCGTCAGTGTTTGGGCTGTGCAACCTCTCAGGGAAAAACAGACTATGCATCTACATGTTCGCAATGGACACAAACGAATTCCAAATCGCACGCGTTCTGTCAAAAGAGGTCCTTGATCATACTAAGTATGAGTTCTACCTTCCGCAGATGGAGTTTTCAACAGCACGCCTCATCCGTGAAATGAATAATCCTCGTGATTTCTACGTTTTCCTGGGGATGGAGGATCCGTTTCAGACTGCCGGTACCGCCTTTTTCAGCCCTTACTTTAGGATTTTCGTGATAATATATACGGATGTGGGTTGTACCGTAAAAATGCGTTACCTGGACTTGGAATCTCCCACGGGCAAGTCAGATACTTACATTCAGGGCGGCAGATATGGCCGGGGTGATCTCCTTGCTTTTGAAGTAGAAGCTCTAGGGTTTTATTCTTGGTCATTAGAGCAGAAGGTCTTCACCCTACCAAAATGTCACGAAAAGACATCTAGTAAGGATGTTCCGGTTCACCCAGAATTTTTCAATCGACAATGTTATTGGTTCAGCAAGTCCAGTCCGTAGTATGACCTGAGTAAGGTTCCCGACACTGACCTGGATGGGAAGCCGTTGCTCTTCAGTTTCGAGCAAAGAGTGAACGGGAGCAACAATGACGTAATTGGAAGAATTGAATTTGATCGTTTTCCGGAATGGAGGACGTACGAGGTTAAGCTACCCTCTCCCAATCGCGCAAGTCAATCGCCGCGGGCACGTCAGTAACCGTAACTTTAATTGTGCTGTGGATAAGTGGAGCTCTGCTCGTGGGCATTTGTTGACAGATGATTTTGGCGGGAGCTACCTTCTGATACAACCCTCCACAACATAATTTTCGTTAGACTAATCGCTCGAAATGCAAGCACTAATTGAGCAGTAAGTTGCTAATTGCGCGTGTGTTATTTCCTGGCGAATATCTCGATGCTTTCACCAGTAACCCACAAGTACATTGATATTCACTTCTATGAACACGCCCTGCATCATTCCCCGGATTCCGGACACCTCGATTCAACCCACACGACTTCCCGTCTCGACTTGCGTCCACATCTCTCCATATCCTACAGAAATACAAATATTTTTGGAGTAATTCCGCCGTCGCCGTGTGATCCATCCTCCAGCAGAACCAATACACACGAAGAAATCCACATCCAATTTCATGGCTCAAGCCGCAAAGTCTCCTGGCTTCGAGTAGTTTCCTTGAAACGGACATCTCAGATTTTCAAAGACCGTAGGCTTCCAGATAACTTTTGATAATCACTTGTCTAACGGATTCCATAGTCTTCTCCAGAAGATCGGTGTCCGTAGCATTGGTGTAATGTATGTAAAGTTGCTTTTCGCGGTCATCAACGAGATTCTTGAATTTCTTCGCAAAGAAGTCTTTCCCCGCTTTTACATCATTTGGTTCGCCCCGGTAATCCGGAAAGTGCTTTTGGATAAGACCCATCCCTAGGGAGACCTTTTCATTAAAGATGTCGATTTTATTGAGGAACAGGATCAAGGCCGACTTCCGGAAATATGAAGAATTTGCAATAGACTTGAAAAGCATGATCGCTTCCTGCATTTGATTCTAGGGCGAACTCCGTATTAGTTGCTACCACATAAATATGTAAATGAGAATGCACTTACTCCACCCCTGTCCTCCACAAGAGCTTGGTCGAACCCGCTGATAGCTACCAAAAATAATAAAACCTGGACGTTTTCGAAGACATGAATCCACTTCCTCCGCTCGGAGCGTTGGCCACCAACGTCGACCATTTTGTACGTTACGGCCCCCACTTCAAACGAGATTTCTGTAGTTCCCGTGGTCCGCAGCCGGGAAACAAGAATGTCCTGATTCGTGGGTAAATAGTCTTTAGTAAATAAACGGTTGATATCCATAGAGAAATAACTTCACGGCATATCAGCTTGATAATCGATAAAATTGAGAAAGGAACAATGTACTAGCTGAGGTTGTCATGTAAAGCATATTTATTGCCTTTCAGAATAGAGAACTGAACCCCTCGATCCGCCCAAAGGCTAGAAAAAGCGTGGAGGTATTCTGTAGACATCTCATCCTCGACGGTAGTTTTTGGGTCAGTTTCGACGATTTGCGCGCAGCTCTACAGACCAACATCAGCATTGGTCTTTACATTCTGAGGCAACTGAGGGGTAGGGTAGCTGGAAATCAGTAAATACTATGTTCGTATCATCCTCGAATTCTATCTCAAGCTCCTGCATTATAACCAGGATGTTCCGGAAGGCGTCAATCAGATTGTGAAAGATAATGTGCCGCCATTGCTCCCGTTCAGTCTTTGAGAATCCACCACTATGCGTGATGCGCATCTGTTTCATCACGGTGGACTTTCCGCTTTCTCCAGCACCTGCAGGAGCTATATGTAAGTTCTCCTGCCTTCAGCTAAGAAACATTCAGAGCATTCCCGTTACCTAGGAGCAAAATCTTCACCTGCTTTTTTGCGCGCTTCTTGTCCGCGCGGATGATGCTCTCAATCTCCTGATGCTTCGTCGAGCTGGAGCTGTCTGGATGGCTTCCAAAACATAGCGGCCCAAGTCTCATTTCAGTAACTGTGCCTCGATCTTTACAAGAAAGAATATGGGAACAGGAATGCCGCAGAAAGTCGATACTTTCGACTCAACCGGGAGGGTTGCACGTGGGAAGCTTGCAAAAGACAGCCTCTCCCAAAGGTCCACGGAGCATTCCAGGGCTGCGGCCAACTGTGGGTGAGCAGCGGATGATCTGCCAATGGAGGGAGATGATCTGAGGACCTAGGGAAATGAGGTCGAACTGTGCTGGACTGAGGGTGCTGTTGTTTGTACGGCAAAGCAATAATTTAGGGTCACCAGAAGGTCGGGTAAGCTTCGTCTACATGGGTGGGCAGCCCCATGCTGTGGAAACAGCCGCGCCCAAGGTTGGGGTCCCGGTACGAGAGCTAAGGATTGAGTTTTTGCCGAGTCATGCTAGCGCGAGACCGGGGAAGGCCATCCGCGAGCTAGCGTTCCCCATTCAACGTCATTGTTGGAGTTTGATCAATTCATGTTGCACTTCTGTAATCCCTATTTCCTGTCTTCCTCGGTAGGCCCGTCTCCTGTTTCCTCTAATGACGCAAGCTTTCCTAAGACTAAAAAGGCAGTGATCAGAGCAATCACGGAAAGCCTCATTGCTTCCTCGACATATTGTCCATCTGTTTTGAAGCTGAATCTTCCACTACCATAGATCTGTGTACCCGATTTTGTTCTACCTCTTGCATGGCGCACATTTGCAGATGACGACTCTAACGGTGTACATGTACCTTGGCAACGTTTGTTTACTGAGGCCAACCCAAATTTTAGACTTTTTATGCAAGCCACGATCTCCTTTATCTCGTGCTTGGCCTCTCGAATGCGGCACTCTCTTCTTCCTCATGCAGTTGTTCAGCGAGGGCATGAGGGCTTGGGGAGTCTGCAGTATCACTATTTCCATTGTCACGACGTAGGATGTTGCAGCAGTTTAACAGTTTCAGTTGGCTGTTCGCCCGATAAGATCCTGTTGGAACAGGGAAATGATCACTCTGCGAAACCAATGTTAGTAACCAGCCTCGACCGGTTACGTACAGCAATGTGTATGGTTTTTGTCCCGCGACCTCTATATGCTTTTTCAAAGTCTTCTTCCACGTATGTCTCAGCTAGTGAAATATTAAGGTTCACCGGATGACTTTAGTAGAGTTCGGCGTGAATGAAAAATTAGCTATAAAATTTCAATTTTTGATTCCAAATATGCAAATATTATAGATATCTATTTTAGAACTAGTTAGTAAAAAGACTACGCTCCACGATACGCCTTTGAGCTAACCACAGCGAGTATCCCATGCGCTGGTGGCGTCCAACGAGTTGGTAGTCCGTGCGAACACTAAAACATTAATGGGGGGTCTACCAAGCAACCCTACATAGCTATATTTAACAAATCTACCACCAATATGGGTCGCAAACGTGCTTCCAATGATATAGACTTTGTTGAGCCTTTGAGGACAAAATGGGGCGGCCTATTTTAGGCTATCCCTTCCGCTGTCCTACGAGAGGCGGACTGTGCGCGAACACTAGAATCAAAAGTACGCGTATGATCACGAAGCCTTGATCCTATTGATTCTGTTGGCCAACTTTTATCGATAACAGTGGGACGAAATACACCAGCGGAAGGGACCAAACGCCACGTGCACGGATGCGAGCCGTAGTGGGGAAGGATGGTTCTTGATCCTGGAGATTTTTCAAGGATCTAGGTTTGCCTTTCAAGCCAGCTTGTCCCGTCCCAGTGGAACTGTTCCTTTTCCATATCTCCCACCAGAACTCCGGAACTGAATTTAGCGCTGTTACTACACAAAGCGCACACCATATCAGCGGTTCAAACCGAGGCCAAGGAAGCCGTAATTATTAGGGGCTCTCAATCCGGGGACTCGGAAAACACAGGCGGTCCAGAAGATGCAATGCGATCTGAGAGGCGTGGAATGGCCTATGATGAGAGAGACATGCAACGTAGGTAACGGGGTTTTGACCGATCCCTGGATTTTGACCGATTTAAAGTTTTACTAGTTGTTTGTCGGCGAGTCGGCGTTTTGACGAACTTTGATTTTCAAAACCCCGTTACCTACGTCAGCGCATGGGGAAACTTCAACAATTAAGAGTGAGTGACTCAATCTTCTAATCAAAGACAAATAAAATTCCCAAGTGCTGATCGATTTAGCAGCGCAACTTCCGCTTCTTCTCGATCTTTGGTTATTCCGCCATTGTCGATCCCAATATTCTAGAATGAACACAACCAACTAATTTTCAATAGCTCGGGGCGCTGGCCTTGGCAAATTGAGGCACGGCTGAAGGAGTCTAGATGTTCCTTATTGTCCGCGTTGGCATGTTCTTCTGCATGCTTCCCTATGGCCGAAATGGCATCGATGTGAGCGCGTCACATCCCAAGACAGGATATCCATGACTAATGACGAACACGCGCCAGGGCGCCAACTTCCTGAGGCCATGTCTACAATCCGGAGATATAGACAGCGTTCTTGCGACTCGGACGGGCCAGCCGTACATCCAGATCGTCCTGAATGCCACGAACTCGAACGTGGCGGTAACCGTACTGACCGTTGTGATGTGCATCTTGCTGTTTTTTGTTCCGTCAATCAGATCACTACCTCATCCCGTCAGTTATTCGCCTTTGCCCGAGATCGGGGTCTCCCGTTTTAGCCTTTCCCCTCATATGTGAAACCCTAACATCTCCGTCCGTTGAGATTCATGCTAACTTCGCTAGGTCCGCCCCGGCTAGGAAATTCCGCTTAATGCCGTAACACTCACAATGATCTTCACAACTCTTCTTTCGTTGATCATCATCGGCTCCTCCATCGTCTTCAACATCACCACCTCGCTCAGCTAAGTCGGCCTAGTGTCATCATATATCATTGCGATCAGATGGCCCTGAAGCGCATCCGGGGAGAGTCCCTTCTGACTTCACGCTTCAGCCTGGGTAGAACTAGACTCACGATCAACATTCTTGCTTTGTGTTTTCTCTTCCTTGTATTTGTGATGATTTTCTTCCCCGCCGCACCGCATCCGGATGGGGTGTTCTCATCTATGGAGCTGTGGTCATTTTCTCTCTCATTCATTACTATCTCCATGGCAGACATGCATATGTAGGCCCGGTAGAGTATATTAACAAAGACGTTTGAAGAAAAATTTAGAATGGTGTTATCAGGGTTTGGGCAATACTTGCATCCAATGATTATGGACGGACTGCGGGAAACATGAGAAGGACAGTAGTATGGTAGTGAGGTGTTAACGACTAATATCTTTAAAATATACGTATGTATAAATGAATATCATTCTGCATACGAATTCCCGTTCATCTTTAAGTGAAAACACCACTTGGACTGTTCAGATTTAACTTGAATGTAGATTGCGTGCAAATACTTTACGAGTAGACCGATCGTATCTACTCAGAACAAGCTTTGAATCAATATGCGTCGTCAGAGGATAGCAATGCTCACGAAATATACTATCGGCTGCAAAGAAACGGATAAATACCCTTACGGATAAAGAGAGGATTTCCGTCTTTCCTACTCACAGAAGCAATGCAAGCTTCCGCAGTTTGACTCGGGTTTCTGGAGAGAGATTCAAACGCGTGCTAGTAGAGCTGGCTTGACTTTCGCTAGGCCCAGCCTGCGAAGACTGGACTACATCTACAGGTACCGTAGCAAAGCCACCCAAATGGAACTCCTCGAGGTCAATTCCCGCCTCCGCTAAAGCCTTGGCCCAGATATCAAGTACACCCTTGGCAGCAGCAATTTCTGTAGGCGTTCGGGAACAGTTTGCAGCTTGAGCTCGTGGGCACCTCAACCGCGGATCTTCAGCGTGTTTAAGGAGAACGAGCATAGGCTGAATATGTTGACGAACAACACCACGATGCTCCTTTCTATGACGTTCTATATTTACGCGTCCTAGCAAGGAATGGAGGAGATTGGTAGGGCCGTCCTGGCAAAAGAGTGAATGACCGTTCGTGCAGTTATAAATTTGTGACGATGACGACATCTCCTTTTGTAAGATATAACGGGCAACTATCTCTACTTTTATGCCATTTCGGCATAGATTTGCCAATGTTCGGTAGCGGCGATCCAGGCGGCAGATGAGATCATGCCGCGGAGTAGTAGATATTACTTCAGTAGTAACAAGGTCAAAGAAAATACTGCCCGGGTTCTCCAATGCGAAATGTTCAACCCCCATTGGCCACTCTTCATGGTACAAGTAGAATGAGCCCATCGGGAAGGCTGCAATGCCGATTTCGGATGTTTTCCATACGTCATTTCGAACGCCAGGGCCTTCAAAGGGATCTTCATGTGCTTGATTGATACACATTCCTAGCTCTTCAAGCCTCTCCTAGGATTCTTCAGTCTCCAGGTCTTGAGTGTTAGAATTCTGCAGAGCCCGTAGATGCATATCGTGTTCTGACCAGATTGTCTTGGGTGTTCCGATTGTACAGCCCTTGTTGGCGCAAAACAGCTCGCTGCTTGTATATTGCTTTGATTGATTGAGTTGGTTCAGTGCCACATTCAATAAGATATTTAGCAAGCATAAAAGTGGATTCGCTGAAGACTGTCAGGTTCTGCAATATCTAGGAAGATAACATGTTCGAGTAACCCCTTACCGGAACTATCCATATCCCATAGCAACGCTAGTTTGTTCTCGAAAAGGGTTTGGAGAACTTCAAGCTGTCTTGCTTTACAAGCTCTGAAAATCTGATAATTATCTGATCTAATGCAAGGAATCGCTTTAGGGAACCTTGGGATGAAATACCGCCATATATGCTCTTCTTTTCTGGGATATTTTGTCTCATGCAAATCCAGGAGGTAAGCCACGGAGTAGGGCGAAAGTTCCTGAGAGATCGAGCAGTGACCTTCCACGGTCTTTGGCTATGTTCTCCGCCTTTAGAAGAGTCTTTCCAGTTTATAGTTGTGGTTGTAGTCTTCCATTCCAGCGTTCCTAGCAGGATATAGAGAGAGCTGGAACTTCCTGGAACTCTCCGATCAATAGGAAAGTCTCGAGCGAGTAAAGAAGTACTGAGGCATTCGTCTGTTGAGGTCTTTCCTCTATCTGGATCTTCAAGTATACCGCAATCATGGTTATTGTAGCGGACATCGTTATCGCTGCTATCATCATCTCCGTTTTCATCTCTTTCATTACTAATACTATCACCTTCACATTGTGGCTGAGACTCGTTGACCTCCATCAAGGCCGGTGTAGTGGGAGAAGGGTCAGTAGGCTGAACATCAGTATTTGGGCCAACAACTGCAGGAGGCTTTGAAAGCCCGAACTCTCGTTCCAAGCTTGCTATGGCCTCCTTCATCTCCTCCATGCTTGTGTCCAATTTGTCGGTACCCTGTGCCAGATTTGAAATGTCCAATGATATCGAGTCTAGCGTCCCTTCGACTCGGGTTGTATAAATTCTATGGAAGACTTGGAATTCTCTACATTTCATTAGACACATCTTCGTGAATATGTATTTATCTGCATACGAGATTTCAGAGGGCGAGGAGCAAATATACGGGGGCGTGATGATAGGATGTTATGATGGAAATATTGGGGCTTGCAGTTTCAAAGCGGTCTGGAGTGACGACTTGGCCTCTTCAAACCTTTTTGCGTGCTTCTCAATGTCATTGATATCCAGCCCACCCATGATCTGCTTCCATTTTCTCTTTGCTCTCCTGTAATTTGGCTTGATCTCGTGATTTATCAACACCTTTTCTAGCAATCTCACCCTCTCCCCACATCGCTGGTAAGCTTTCGTCACGACGTCTTCTTTACCATTAGGTGGAGGTAGTTTGTTTGCTTCCAGCCGTTCCAGTATATTTCCCAGGAGTTCGAGATTGGATACGAAGTCCCGAAGGGACTCGGGAAAGTCTTTAACATCCTTGAATATACTGTATAGAAAGCTGACACCCTGCGCAACTTGACCCCCAAAGCCAATGATCGATACAGCCCCAGTAACAATACTAAATGGGTCAGCCATAATTGTGATTTACATCAGTAGAAATATAGATAGTCAGCAAGGGGAAGGGCGTCAGGAAGGATGATACACCACATAGGGGGTTGAACAGTAATATGAAGGGCGAAGTTGCGGAACGCTGCCACCTGGGCATGAACGTCCAGGCACCGCAGAAAGGTGAGCACAGCCCAATATACCCTTGACTCCCCTGTGCCTCAAGCGATCACATATCATTACCCCTTGGTGTTTCAGCCTCACCAGCGGAAATTCGAACGAAGCACTAGGAGCAGGAGGAACTTGCATGTTGTCCCATAATGAAAACCCACTTTAGGGTTTTGGTTTGCACTTAATGCCTGGAGAGTAGGAGATGGGGCGATCCAGTTCCAATTTAGTCGGGAATATGGTATACTGTCCGCAAAGTTCTTCGGGTTTCCAAGGAAGAAATGACCAAATTACCAGAATAAACAACACAAGAAAGAGAGTGTATATCCTATACCACATAGAGCCGATGGAAGGAAGAATGGTGGTGGTGTTCTGCCCTCTCAAAATGTGAAAAAGGGCAGTCACAAGTGTAACGGACAAGAAAAACGTGTAGAGCATATTTGTTAGAATGGAGGTAGTGGTTGAAATATGATCGCCTGGATCATTAGGTGCAAGGCAGAGACCTGCAAGAATAATAAAACCAGCTAGTGGGGCTAAGAAAATGAATGTCACCAGAACCATCCACCGTATGTGCTGAGGGGTTTTTTTGCAGTGCAGCTAAGTCTTCTGAATGCGATAGAAAGCGCACATTAGTGAAACTGAAGCCACCTCGCTTTGAACCCTTGATAGGCTCGGCCCTTCCAAAAGATCACCTCAAGAATCGACATCAGCGCAACCGTATTCGTTGGTAAGCCAAAGAACAGCAGGTAATCGGAAAAGTCCGAACACAATCAATGGAGAGAAAATCGTAGGGAGCGCCATGGTCAGAGCATGTTTCTCATAGTGGAACCCTCTGGTAAGGTCATAAGTAGCTTGTGTTCCCTGCAGGACGATAGCGATTGTTTGCACGGAAGATCCCCATTGGAGTCACGACCAGTCCAGAACGCTGCATTTCTGGCAGCCATATCTGCGGAGTTTCAGTTCATAGAACACACTCGTCGGCAGATGGTGACGTAGTATATCCAGTAAATTGAAGTTGGGTTGAAATGACGGACACGGTCCGTCCATCGAGGTTGAGGATTTCGTAGCACTATCAGGTCAGGGGCACCCACAAGAATGTGCGTAACAAGTGGAGCTAAGCATAGCGTAAATATCGAAAGCCATTCGGAGACGTTTATATTTTGTGCCTAGTACGTGAAAGAGTGATAAGTTTTCCTTCGCCATAGAACGGAGGAGTCGTTACTAACAGGCCCGAGGCAATTTGCTGAGACAATGAAGATCACGGCTGCGGCAAATATTTGCACAATACTAATAAGCTGAAGTTAGTGTGAGATTGAAAGGTAAGGGGATGTTCTTTGATGAGCGGCAAAGAGGGGCCTATTGCGTACAAAGTCCGAATAATAAAAGTCGATGATGACCGAGACATGCAATTTTAGATCATGAATAAGGGCTAGTAAGTAGTAAGCGAAGATTTTAAGATTGTATAGAAAGGACACCAAAATAAAGGATGAGGCAACAGTGGTTCAGTGATCTTAATTTGGAGCCCTACAGGGTCGGGAGTAAATGAACCGTTAACGTTACTTCTTCTAGCATAAGTGCAACCATGAAGTTCTAATAATGCTAAAATTGCGAACTGATAATACTCTATTTTTTTCTTTCCTTTTTTTCTTTCCTTTTTTTCTTTAAAAAAAAAAGCGTGGCGATACTCACGAGGTTCTCATAAAGAGAAGAAATATGCGATCCGAGAACCAAACGTGCGATATCGAGGATATAATTACTTGTAGGATAGTCTAGCACTTCGGATTCATCCGACAGCTTCTTCATTCTTCATTTCCTTAGCTAGCCACTCGGCTTCCTGCCTCATCTCCTCATCGGTCCTGGGAATTCTACCCTCATCAGCATCTACGGCGGGAAATCTTCCCCTCTTCTGCCCTTCGTTATCCTGCTCCCTTAATTGCTTCCCTAGGTCTCCTTCCTCACTCTCCATCATGCTGTAGATTGCGTCTTTTCCTCCACGGTTATCTAGATCTCCAGAACTCCTTGGTATTATGTGTGCGTGAACATGCGGAACGCTCTGGCCAGCATCTATTCCATCTTGAATCGCAATATTGAGTGCCGATGCCTTAAACACGCGTTCAATCACCCGGCTAACGCGTTGTACTGTCAAAAACAGGTCTGATATTTCTGATGGAGTCAAGTCGTGGAGACGAGGAACCGGACGCAACGGGGAGACGAGGACATGACCAGGTAGTAGAGGTTTTAGGTTCACAAGCGCATATGAGAGAGGCGTGAGGTGGAAGACCTGTGAGAAATCAATTGCAATTCTGATAAGGAAACGATAATATAAAGCATACTTGGGATGTAACTATGAAAGAACCAAAATATATAGACTTAGTTGTTAACGGCAGCATGATGTTGCAGTTTTCGTGCCGAGGATGAATGGCGGAAAAGAATGGTCTTCGTCATACGACTTCTGTCTCAGCCCTACAAAAAGTTTGACAATTTAGAGCTCAACGTCACTGAACTACGTGCCTCCGCCCGCACTGCCACCAATCAATCGAGTCTAACATTTATTCGAATAGCTTCAAATGAATCCGCCGCCTGCACCCACTTCGGCTGTTGAATCGTCCTCTGCCGTACCTGACCAGCCTCGCGTACACACATACCATTGCCTCTGCACGCACCTAATAGTCGCAACAACAACCCCTCTTTCCTCACTACCCCGGCGGTCCGCTAATAGCCTCGATAAAGCATATATCCTCGTACTTCCCTCACCACCGTCTACACATTCTCCCCCATTAGACGGCTCCGACTCAGAGGCAGAGGCAGAAGGAGAACCATCCACTTCCCAGGAGAAGTCCCTACTCAAGCCAAGCTCCCATTATGCACTTCTCCTATCTACGGTCGTCGACCGAAAGCCGCAGGTTATTACCCGCAGTGACGGCTTCGAGAAACGATACCTGCAAAGATGCGGGCGATGTAGATTAGTCGTGGGTTATCAGCTGGAATGGGGACAGTATACAGATGCGGACGCGGCGATGGGAGACCGGGTGGGGAGGAGAGAAAATGTAGTGTATCTGCTTCCTGGAGGATTAATGAGTACTGAGGAGATGGTTGAAGGGAAAGACATGGCATCGAACATCACGCTTGAGGCATGATATTCCTTGATCGAATGTTTAGATCTATTCTCTCGAGGCATATGTTTTACAAGGTCATTCTAAACGAGATTGGTTCTTTGTAAGGCGGAATTCTTCGGCCAACGCGGAAGACTGGAAAGTCTGAGGATTGCGATGGCTATTTTTTGTCTACGAATGTACGATACGTATGCTATCGTACCCATGCGGCAAAGAACATACAATTTTCGTGCGGAATATCATCAACCCAGAACAGCAAAGAACATATCCATCTTGCTCCCCTCCAGAACCCAATAAGGAACCAAAATCACTTTCAACGCCGATACTCTCCATAGAGTCCAGTTCATTCAACCTTACAATACTATCCTATTCGTCGATCGTGTAGAGGTATAAAACATATAGTATGCTCTAGTTGGTGATAACCGCCGAGACAAGCTCTTTAACCTCAAGTTAGTAAATCATGTTATTAGAGAAGAGCGATGTGCCATTAGTACTCACCTCTGTAGTTAATCTCGCCATTGTTGGTGTCGATGGCCTTGAGAAGCTCATCGACTTCTTCATCACTCATCTTTTCGCCGAGATTCGTTAAGACTATCTTCAGTCAGGATTGGTTAAATTCTAGCCCGTTTACTTAGAGCATTCCCCACGAGTAATAACGCACTGTATCTGACTTGTCCAACTCCTACGAATCCTGAATTATCCTTATCGAAGACCTGGAAACCGCGCACATATTCGTCAATATCCCCAGGCTCACGGAAACCGCCAGGTCGATTGAGGACTTTAGAGAAGGTTTCGAAGTCAACTGTACCAACTTAAACATCAGTAAACAACACTCCGAACGGAACTACAGCCCTTAAGCAGGGTAAGAGGATAACTCACAGTCTCCACCCACACTCCTCTCCAAGTCTTTGATCTCAGCTAATGTAGGATTCTGACCGCAGGCACGAAGAAGGTCACCGAGGGATTCGAGGGTGACTCGGCCGTTGCCGCGCTTGTCGAAGAGCTGGAAAGCTTCGCGGTAATTTGTTGAGGCCTGAAGTTGTGAGTTATCCATGTTTATAAAGACAACAGTGCAAAACACAGGATCGCGACCGATTTAAAGGAAACGTGTTTGGGCGCAAGTTGTGGGCAGGATGAAGGGAAGTGGTGCGGCGATGTTGTTTGTGTTCATATCAGGGCGAAAACGGGCTCGGAAATTGCAGCCTCGCCAAATCAGGAATTGACGAGACCATGTGAACTTACCATTTTGAGTGATATGAGAGGGTAAGATGTTATACAACAATGAACAGAGGAATCGATGCCTACGGTGAAGAAGTGGACGTACGAAGTTCTTTAATGTCGGAGGAGCGGTCACCGTGCGATTTTCGTTGTTTCTCAAGCAGCGCGCGCTGAGACCAACTTGCGGTCTAGTTGCAGCTAAGCCGTTGCTATGGAATCTTCGAAGCCAATGAATAGCCATAGATTAGATCTGCAGCAGATATGAAATTCTTCGACGCATGGTGTGCGACATGTAATTAATTGCACAAGAACTTCTCGATTCGTATATTTCTTGTCAAAGATGAGTTTGAATCACGAACCACCTAGGACTATATACAAATCGATATGGACGCTTTTTCGCCTGTGGTCAATGGCCAGGAGCTGCTCACACGGCGCAGTCGTATTCCAACTACAGGCATTGTGCCCTTCAAAAGTCAGTAACAAACATGTTTTTTGCATCCGACATGTTTTGATAACCGCCTGCCTAATTGATATGCGGACACCCTTAATTGATACGCGGGCACCCTCTCCTGATTAAGTTTAGTTCCTTCCTAATTAAGTTAGAATATTACGTGAATTTAAGTTATTTACATCTATACCGTAACCCTTATAACTCTCACACCTCGATTGCGCAGTACCCTAAAAGGCGCCGCATGAACTTATTTGGATGCTGCTACATCTGCTTGATGTCTACGAACTACCTCTGCGAGCACGCCCGCGCCCACGCGTAGTATACCCGGTATTCTGTGCAAATGCTGAAGTGGGCGCGCGACGGTCGCGCACTGATGCAACTTAAATTCACGTGGTATTCTAACTTGGTCAGGAAGGAACTAAACTCAATTAGTGGGGGATGTCCACATCAATTGGGGTGTCCTTCTACCGCTGTCCCACTATTAATGGCAGAATTGGAGCTCCAAGCCCTTTTGATCAGAAGTCTAGGATAATATTTAAACAGTGGTCCAAATCTTCGATTTGACGACATGTTGTGATAAAGTGACAATTCTTGACTCCAAAACGCCATACTCCAGCTATGCATCCCCAGCCTCGCAATTGAAAATTCACTCTAGCTTGTCCAGGTGTACCAGTCTAGTCAGTACAACTTGCTTACTTGTCTCCTCGATCTCTCCAGCCAGGAATACCTCGTCGAGAATTGCGTAGACCTGCCGCAACGCCGTCATTAGTACTGCTTGATTCCGAATTCCCCAATTCCACTGCGTCCTATTCAATGCGATCAATCCCACCTAAACTTCCCCTCTCCTCTATCCCCCAGCTTAACACAAGAGACCATTGAAGCACCTACCTTATAAAAATTAAACACTAGATCCAGCTCGCACACGTTCCCAAAGAAAGCATCCAACACCTCAACAAAGAAGTGTATCGCCTCCAGATACGCCAACTCGTTATCGTTCGTATCGACGCACGCGCAGAAGAACAGCCCCGCGTACCGCCTATACACAATCTTAGACGTATTGCGGAACTCGACGAAGTTCGACTGATGCTTCTGATCGCGCGGCGCAATCAGGCGGTGTACCTAGGGTTCGGGTAGAGCGTGTGAGCTAGGGTTACAGAGAGAGAGAGCGGGTAGGAGAGCGGGCTTTGCTTTGTGAGGAAAGGGTTCTATTTTGCGGGAGGGAATCAATGGCGGGAGTGAGGGGAGGCCGAGCACACCACATACATACCTCGCCTTTCAGCTTGACTTTCTCTTCATCCTGATCGGCGAGCCGGATTAGCAAGTGCGTTGCAGAGCGCTGCTGGAGGGCTGGTGCGCCTCACACTGTACGGCGCATACCACTTCGCAAGACGGGTCTTGCCCCTGCGTAAAAATAGCGGGGTCAGCAAGGTCTTCCCCATAACTAGAACGGGCGGGATTCATTCAATGCGGTAACGTACTGTCGGTTCTGTATCAGTATGAACGAGAGCACCATATTTGCCGCGAGTGATGCTGCTCATGCGAAATGGGTCGAGGTTTAAGGCGGGCGGGCGGAATCTCGCCGGGGTTTTCTCGGTCTCCGTACAATGCCTACGGCGGCCCAAACGGCACAGCCCGCGCAATTTTAACCTCGTACCCTGGCCCTAGGGAAATTGGCTGTCACGAACCGAGGTCTCAGGGCTTGACTCAAGACCTCGTCTTCTGCACTAACCAATTTATTCACCCAATAGTTAAATCAGTGCTGCCCAGATTTCTTTAAGTTTAGGGAAACCTTATCGCTTTCCGGCTCTCGTCCCGCAACGCAATTTCGTCAGTGTCGGCTGGCTGCAGGGTCTTCTTAGTTATTCTCGCGCTGGAATGACCGTTGCAGTCAATCAGACATGCTGGTACCACTCCTGCTCGAATTCATTGAATCACTAAGCTCCTTGCTGCTCTGGTATACTTTGCTGAGAGGCCCGCTGAGATATTTGGACAAGAAGACTTCGAGGGAGGGAGCCGAAGTGCAGATAATTGAGAACTGGCACTCAAGTTGTGACCATACAGAGACGTTGAAGCCGAGCCCTACAATGCGGTCAGTTAAGAGTGTAGTCTAGAACCGTACAGAGTACTTACGGTGCTCCGAACTCGGTCGAGTGACCCCGACCTTCCCGTTTCCACGTGCCAGCCGGTCTAGACGGCCACCAGCTTTCGCTCCTTACAATAACACTGCTGTCTCATCCAAAAAGCTGATCTCCACAAACACGGTACACACCTAAACTTCACGCATTTTCGATTCCTAAGCATTACGGAATGCAACCCTGCGGATCTCCCTTCTCCCATGTGAAGCCTAACTAATTGGCAAGCCATACATATACCTTACTACCTTTATCGTGAACCCTCAATCTCGACGTTGCCATCACTCGAAATACGGCCGGGATGGTGCGCAGAATTGTGGAGTAAGGCAGACATGAATAGGACCGCTAAACCTCACTAGTTAGAGGCTGGGGGTGACGGATGCAGGCCTCATTGCATAGGGTCTGCAGACCAACAGTTCATCACGAATGGAAGGATGGCCTCACGATGGTGGGCGCCATAATCCGATCCGAAGTGGGCAATCTCGATAGATCAGCATTCCCTTGCCAACTTGCTGTGAATTCAGCCCGCCCTTTGAGTGTGGTTCACTAATAGTATTGAGGAATGGAGGATCAGATGCACTTTCAGATGCAGATCGTTTATGGTAGCTGCAGTAGCTGTTCTGACATCTTTGAAATTCAGGAGTTCAGAAGCGTGGCAAATATACAAACCTCTTTGGGTGAAGATCTCGTGTAGCATTTATAGATTTTAGGGCAGAGACGTGCTAAAGGCTCTCAAAGATGTCGATCACGCCCATTCGTATTTAAACTGGGGGTAGTATGCTAACAGCGGCTGTTTGGCCTACACCTCACTAGCAGAGATTGGCGATTGCGCCGTCTAGGCTTCATGAAGGAGAAATTTCCCGCTGGCCTTGCATTATATCGCGGAGTTCCATTAAAGAACGCTAGATCAACATCGTGTTGGCATAGTAAATCATTGAAGGCACACGGCTGGACGAGCGTCGTGGGCTCGTCCTGAGAGCAATTGAATTGCGAAGGCGTGCGGCGTGCGGCGTATTGGATTCCTGAAACGGCCAGCGCCTAGACCTTAAGGCTGAGCGAAGACAAATGTGTTGAAAGTCTCTACTGGGACTACGAAGACGGCCGAAACGAGCCTACTGTTTCAATTATTGCGCTATGAGGGAACCATTGAGACAACTTGAATGATGTAGACGACTTACCCTTTGGACGTGTAGAGGAATACACACGAATTTTTCATATACATTGTCGGCTGTCTTCTTTATTCTCACCACATGGGGACGGCTCAAAGAACGGGCCACTTCACTACGGCCTAGCATGTAGTCCAGCTGTGTTTCAAGCCAAGGACTGTCAGAGCTAACGGCATACAGCCAATTCCTGCCAAAATCGAATATGCAGGAGGGTTCTCAACTTTTGCATGCCGAATTGGCGGAGTAAGAATGGTGCTTATGGAGGCTGCAATAGTGTTGTGTGGTGAGTTTGAATGTATGAAGCTAGATCGCTTGTGGTTGACTTCTGTGGAACAGATAGACTAGGGGCGAACCCAAGTCTTTACAACATAACTCCTGAGTCCACCGCCTGTTGGTTCATATAGTGAACATCCCAAATTATCCGATAGTTTGAGAGCAATTGCACCTTTAAGGTTTGAAATATTTGATATGTTCTTTGGTAAAATCCCAAGGGCCAGATTACAACTACATCGGCTGTAGCAAGCCGTTGAACTTAAGAAAGAGCCATTTTAAAGCCCTCTGTTGATTTATTGTTAAATCCAACCATGGTAGACAGAGCTATAGTGTCGGCCTGAATCGGATGTACTTCTTACCGTCTTACTACTGTCTCAGTTACCTACCCCTTGACTCGGTCACCGACTCGATCACCGACTTAGTCTACTACCCCTGTACTTTTCTCATGTATATATAGAGGCCCTAGAGCCACATTCAATAGACAGAGTCCTCATCCTTTATTGTCCGTTCGACATATGGGCATGATTCATAAGAAGTTCAGAGAGGGTTGAAATCACCTGGAATTTCCCTGAGATACCAATCGTGACAATAATGGGAGAAATATAATCTATGAAGGAGGAGAATTGAAGGCCCAGCATTAAAGCCTAGCGCCGTTAAGCTATCAACTGGCATCGGAAAGGATTGTTTATCTCCGTGAAAACATTCTCGAGTATCGTTTAGTACTTGGACTCGGGACGGTAAAAGGTAATTCGGACCAAAAGGAGAGAGGTACAACATGGCCAATGTTAGATTGTACGTTTAGAATCGTATGGTAACACAGGTCAGGAAAACTGGAAACGCGCATGGCACTTCGGTGAACCAAGCTGGCCCCGGTCGATCGCCGTTCGTTTATCTTGATCGGATTGGTGTTGCCCTGGACGCTGTTCTGGAATATAGGAACATCGTTTAGGCGGGAGTCTTGTTCTGGCCCTGAATATTCCGAAGTGGAGCAATTTCTCAACGCAAGGCAATGAAGCCCGCGGAGTTCTCATCGGTCTTGCATAGCGAGTGAATTGGAGTACAAGGTACGAGGTACGAATGATTCGAGAATATATTGCAGAGGGTCTAGAAATTCCAAATGCTGGTGTTGACGAAAATGCGACAAGCGTGTCAGCCGAAGCTCAGGTGCTAACCTCCACGCCGAGTGACGCGTGGGAATCGTCCCCCCGTTGAGCGGCATGGTTAGACAGTAGGTTGACACCTCGTACACAGTAGAATTTCATACTAACCATGAAATTGGCCTGTACCCCACACTTCCACGGGACTGGAGCCTCCAAACACGGGTGTGGGTTTCTGGTGCAGAAGACAGTGGGCTGGCCTCAGCGCATCCGTGTCCAGGTTGAAAATTTTAGAAGCTGAGTCTCGCTACCTGTAGGCGCTGCCCCACGCCGACCGCGCCCTTGCAGGAGCAGCCACGGGCGCTGACAGGCGCCTTTTAGTCCACCACACTGGCCGACCTCACCCATCCCACGAACCTGACCAAACCCGTTGAAAATACTACTTTCAAACTTTTGCTGTTGACCTGAACATCCCGCTCCCGCTGAGCGGGCCGTGGATGTGCAAAATGCGAGTCTTACATGCAGGGTATTAGCCTTACCTCGACCCCACGAGGTCCAAAGTTGGGTTTTCCCCTGAGGCGGGACTGCAGGTCTTCTGTGGCAACTTGAGATGGAGCCCGGTCCTTATCTGGTAGTATGGGAGAGAACTGGGACGGTTCCGAGTGCAATGCTCCAAGCATAGCGGGTAGCCTTGGCGTACTGGGCGGCCTTGGGCCATCCTCTCGTAGCCATTTAAGATTTACTTGGCCTTTCTTAAGAGTTCCAAAGCCGGATGCTCGCTGAATTTCGGGTGTTATACAGACGGTTCTTAAAAAGCGGGGTCGCTCGCACACACGACAAATTCGTACCTCATTGACAAATTTACAAATTAAGAGCGTCGTGACCGTGGTGCAAAAAATTTTCTTACTGCGCAGCTGGAACAGGCATGACAGGGTGCCGGTTGCCAAGATCTTCCAACCCGACGCGCCCATGGAGAAATTCGCAATGATGGCCTCAGTTCGGTGAATGAGGTGTGGAGGTCTGGCTATCTACACAGCACTGACACCCTCTCTCTCAAAGCAGGCAGAGTTCTTATCTCTGATGTTAAAGCTCGACTGATGGTTCGCCATCATAGTGACGACGCGGGCTCTTGGCAGCACCGCAGCCACATGCTGGTGGAACGTCTGTGGAAGGGCCTCGAATTATATTTGGTCGGGGAAAAGCCAGAATGCTCCCGACCAATTGCAGGCGCAGCAGGTCACGGTTTTGCGTAAAGGCAGTGAGAAAACGAAAACCATAGATAAGGGCGGACACAGGGAAAAAATCCCGTGCCAAGCAGTCCGCTTCGATTTTAGGAGCAGACGACCGTCAAACCCCAGAGAAGCTACGGGAGCGTGCAGGAGCGTGAAAGAGCGCCCGGCATCGTGGACTTTGGGGGGGCATCTGTGCGGGCGCAAGGTCTGGTTGGAAGGAATGCTGCGCTAAGCGCTGCTGCAGGCCGGCGACAGGCTTGCGACAGGCTTGCGACAGGCTGATCCGATCCCCCAAAAGAAGAAAGCTCCAGATCTGTGGCATGCTGCCCGGTGCGCGACCCCACGACCGACTGTGGGCGATGTGCTAGAGCCTTTTCGTTTATTTTGCCGCATAAGTATTTCTTGGGCTGAGCAGGGGAGATAAGCTGCTGAGCCCATGCTGCTGTGGAGCATTGATGAAGCTTCTTAAAGGCTGCCGGTGCTGCCGTGACGATCGCAGCTCATCTCCCTCCGCCGTTTATTTGGACAGGCGTGGCTCTTCCGCACATTTCTTGTACTCTTCCTCCAAGCCCTCTTGGCCTTCATTCTGCACAATCCTTTGTTAGATTCGTTTTAGTTCTACAAGCTCGCCCGAGCATACGTAAGCATGTCATACTCGTGGGTTGGACCGCCCACTACCTTCAATGGCACCAACGAATTTAATGGTGGCGATTCCGGTATGTTGTCTTCTAGAAGATTTTGAGAAGCTTTGCCATTCCCGCACGTGAGAAGTCTCTTCTCGCGAGAATCTCTCCCATGCGGGTCACCTCTTAGCAGCCACCTTGGCTCCATTGGCATTTCTAGAGCAATGCTGATTGTATGCGAATGTCGCAGATGTCGAAAATCTAAATCAATGGTTCCAGTCTGGTGACCAGGCCTACATTATCGTGGCTTCGGCCATGGTTTTGGTCATGGTACCGGGTCTGGGATTCCTCTACTCTGGTCTTGCGCGAAGAAAGTCGGCTCTCTCCTTGATTTGGGCCTGTATGGCATCCTGCTCCGTCATCACATTCCAATGGTACTTTTGGGGGTATTCTCTGGCTTTCAGCCAATACGGCACAAGTGGTTTCATTGGCGATCTCTCCAAGTTCGGCCTCATGAAGACTTTGGCTGCTCCCAGCCCCGGAAGCCCTCTTATTCCTGACCTACTCTACGCCTTCTATCAGGTATATTTTTCCCCAGCAATTCAGCTGCTTTAGCGAATCAGATATCTGACTTGTTCTTACAGATGCAATTCTGCGCTGTCACAGCCGCCATTGTCGTCGGTGCGGTTGCCGAACGTGGACGCCTTATCCCTATGATGGTCTTCATATTTTTCTGGGCCACCATCGTATACTGCCCAATTGCCTGCTGGGCCTGGAATCTGAACGGCTGGTTTTTCAAGTGGGGAGGTCTTGACTATGCCGGGGGAGGGCCTGTCGAGATCGGTTCCGGCATGTCTGCCTTGGCTTATTCCATGGTCCTTGGAAGGCGTCAGGAGAAGATGATGCTTAACTTCCGTCCTCATAACGTATCTCTCATTACCCTAGGAACGATTCTTCTGTGGTTTGGGTGGTTGGGTTTCAACGGAGGCTCCTCATTCGGGGCCAACCTTCGTGCGACGATGGCTTGCTGGAACTCCAACTTGACAGCCATGTTCGCCGCAGTTACCTGGGTTCTTCTCGATTGGCGATTGGCTCGCAAGTGGTCTATGGTCGGCTGGTGCTCTGGATGCATCTCTGGTCTTGTCGCCGCTACCCCTGCGTCCGGTTATCTCACTCCATGGGCTAGCATCATCCTCGGCATCACTACGAGCATTGTTTGCAATTTTGCCACTAAAGGTTCGTCTTTTTGTCTAAGACTCTAAAATATACAAACTAACATGCACACAGTCAAATTCTGGATCAAGATTGATGACGCACTCGATGTGTTCGCTGAGCACGGTGTCGCTGGAATGGTCGGCCTTCTCTTCAACGGCATCTTTGGAGCCAGCTACATTATTGGCCTTGACGGTGTCAACACCGGCCTCTTTCCAGGCGGGTGGATTGAGCACAACTATAAGCAGTTGTACATTCAATTCACATATGTTGTCGCCGTCACTGCCTATGCGTTTGTTGTAAGCGCTATCCTTGCTTTCATTATTAACAAGATCCCTGGTCTGCACCTGCGTGCATCTGAGGAGGCCGAACTCCTTGGCATGGACGATGACCAGCTCGGTGAATTTGCCTACGACTACGTCGAAGTCCGCCGGGACTACCTAGCCTGGACTCCTGTTAAGAACGAGCCCTCGGCTACTGAGCAGAATATTCCTCAGGGCGAACGCCATGGCATTCACCTACACAGTCAGATGCTTGAGGGCAAGGATCCAAGTGAAAGCAGTGGGGATCAGCACATTGGGATTGGCGGAGATCGCCATGCTTTGGGCGCAGAGAACAAGCGCGAATAAGCATTGGTGTGGATATAAAATATAGGGTTTCGTGTTTTATTGGAGGTTGTATTTGGGCATGTTTGGAGTTGGATACCATATCTTGTTACTGTCCTTTCTGGTAGAGGATACGAGCCTGACATTGGCTTATGATCTTCCAAAAGATGTCGGGAGGTTGTGGAAGGCTTGGAGTAGTACTATGCATGCATGTTGGAACATTAACCATTGGCCTTCGCCGCATTTATTCGAATTGTATATTTATAATTTCCTTTCAATACCTGGTCTACGTAATGCAAATGAAAGCATGGGATGAGCACTCATGCCTTTCACAAGTCAGCCCGGTGATTGCCAAGTAGTCAAGTGGAGGTGGAGGAGTGCCAAGGTGACCTCCACGCGTGCCGTATCCGCGTGGCTCTCGCTAAAATCCCATTGCTTGAACTTATCAAGCCAAGCTCAAGCAAGCACCAATCCGGTCTTCTCCAAGTAGTGTCTAGCAGATCATCTTTTTGACCTTATCTGCCGAGACGGGACACAAGTGTCTCAAACTCACTGTTCTTTCCTTATCTCAACGCGGCTGTAGCACCACATGGAGAGCTTTGGGATGATATGATTATCGGAAGAGCCCCGATTTCCCCGGATCGTAAGCTGAACGAAAAGCGTGATGATGTCATAAAAGCACAGTCCTTCATTGGAATTTGCTATGACATCTCGCACCTCCGGCACGCCACAACATTTCTATCAATCCCTTGAGCGTCCAACGAGTAAGTAGTCCGTGCGCGAACATAGATTCCGTCAGTTGATTACCTACTACAATGCAAAATACGGTTCTGTAGGAAGGACAAGCGCTAGCAACTTTATATCGAGCGACTTAACTCCCAAAATTAGGCGTGTATATTAAATTACTACATAATTAAAAGCTTTATATTCCTCAGAACGGGCGTTAAATTCAGCACGATTGATTGGCTAGTTCTTATCGATGGCCGTTGGACGGATACGCAACACCTTGAATACATGTGCGCTACATCTATGGACAAGCAACATCGCCTCCCTGCTAGGCCTCTTTTCGGGGATGCTCGGTATTTCTTCACCATTATAAAAGGGGTGTATTTGGTGTACGTCACGGGGCTCAGTTCAACAAAATCATCCATACTTATCCACATGGCAATTTCAATGCAAAAGATGAATCTCGATTGAAGATCACACATTTTTTTATATTATTGGTTAGTTGCTTGAACAAATTGACACTTCATTATCCCTTCCCACGCTGGTTTGCGTCCACGCATATCGATAAGGGTTTGGCCAATCATAGGCTCTTGTTCACTAATGTTCACTAGGTAGGCTTGGCGCCAAGCTGTGGACGCCAGCGTAGGAAGGGATACCAACGCGCCTGCGGAATGTAGCATTGCTACTAAACATAGCTTTTGACGGGTTTGAACATCAAAACTAATGCCTCAAATGCTGAATTGCAGGCATTTTCTTAATAAAAGCCATCACGTAGTATTATCTACAATATTAATAAAATGAAGCTTTAGTTTATATAATTAAGGCCTTTGAGTGAGCCATTGCTGCCTCAAATGTAATAGTAGATGCCTCTGCCGTCAATTGCGCAGCGATCGCAAGTGCTTTGGCTGATCTAGCTTGATCCCTGCCTAAGCTTAAATAGGCAAGCGGTAAGACCATCCGCGCCGCTTATGTAATTCTGCACTTTATAAACACCCCACCTCTGACTCACCTTTCTTCGCACCTTTTACTCACAACAAAAACGGTCTTCTATTAAAGCGGAGCAACGCGCAAGCAAGGCGGCACTGTAATCGACGTCCTCCTTGCCCAGCCACTATCGCCGCTTTCTTTGCCCTTGTACTGTCGACTGAAGGCCTTTTCCCTTATTTCTAAAAGGCCACAACCACCGCTTTTTTGCCCCTCGTGCCCTCGACCCAGGGTTTCTGGCGGCAGCCGGCAGCGATCACACTCCTGCTCACCATCTACATTCGACACGCCCTCAAAGAGCCTCATCGAAGCACAGTCAGTCCCCTCTCCTCCCAGCTTCTATTAACGGCACCTCAGTCTCATCTTCTTATGGAGTTTAGGCCTGTGTGCTAACTTTGGACGACCACCATTAGGGTACTTTATAAGCGATTTGTATCCGTCAGAGCCATGTCGTCTCCATCTCCATCTCCCTCTGCATTGCCTTCCAGTGCTACCTCTGATGCGATCACCACCTCATCCAGCAATGAGGTAACCGCGAGCACGCACTCTATCGAGAAACACCGGCTTCGAGCCATCACAAAAAAGGCTATGGACACACAGGTTTCGGAAGATGGAGTCAGAAGGGCCATCGAGTTGTACGACCTGGAGGAACCGTACACCGAGCAACCGGAGGAAGTTATGGACGAGGTGGAGCAGATATTTGGGATGAAGGAGATTCAATGGCCAACGCCACATTACCGACGTATGATGATAGCGCAGAAAATGAGTGTGTCGCTCAAGACTGTTTTAAAGTCATACGGGCGCGTGTTTCTTTTTCTATGCTATTAAAACTTGCTAACGTCCTTTATAGGTATAGGATGTTTTCGTTCTATGGCGAGAATAAAAAAGCCCGTCTTAAAATCGCGCCAAGACCCGGACAGATGCCTCCCCCCCTCCCTAAATGGCTGCAGATCCCATATCTCGTCCCTGTAAAGGGTTACTCATTGCAAATCGTTTATGATTCATGTGTGAATCCCATAACACGAAGCGGCGACGGATTGTACGATCAAACAGAGACAATCGTAGGTACCCTAGGCGCGGTCATGTCATCATCTCGACCCGGGAAAACAGACGCTTACGTCGTCCTTACAGCCGGACACGTCATCCCTGATGGCGATGACAAATTACTTGTCAAGAACCGACAACTCGATTCGTTCACCTCATTAACAGTGGCAGCAAAATTCCGTCGGTTCAATAATCGACCGTTATACCGTCTGAAAGAAGCTCCCTCTTTTCTAGATGATGTTGGCATTTTGTCCGTGGGTAACAATGACCTTAAGTATTTTTCCCGTCGCATCGCAAATCTCAACGTTCATTATTTCCTCCCGGAAGGTCACACGTTATCTGTCTTCGAAATGGCTGATCCTGTCACCATGTCGAGAAGGTCCGCTATACAAAAACTATTAAATATTAGCCCTATTATCGTTTACAAGGTTGGCGTTATGACAGATCTGACTATGGGCCGATTCGTATCCATAGAAGATGCTGCACCCGAGGGATGGTACAATCCGGAGGATGAGGAGGAGGTGAAGGAAGTGGAGGAGAAAGTGGAGAAGGAAGAGAGTGAGTGGTTAGGAGTCGTTGAGTGGATGGACGTGCCCTTTACCGCTGGTGGTGATTCAGGAAGCCTTGTATTTGCTAGGGAGGATGGGATCGTCATCCCACTAGGGATTCATGTTGGATCCCCGACAAGCATGCCTAACACAAGCATATTTATTAGTTTAGAGACGTTCTGTTTGGAGGCAGAGGCGGAGGGCTTGGAGCCCCATTTCTGCCATTAATAGTGGCAGGACGCTAATTCTGCTAACGACCACTAAGTAGGCTGAGCCGCTCAGCGAGCCGCAAAAAAGTACATCCCCACTCCACGAACAGTTTCGTAATGACGAACTTAGAATATATAGTTAGAATTACATTCATTTGCCAATAACCACTCTGTTGCATAGTTATACTTTATGAGTAATAATTAAAACTAAGACCTTAATATCAACCATATAATCGTCTGGACTAAGACGTGGATGCATGAAATTGGATGAAATAGACCAAGACGCCAAAACATGTGCGGATTAAAGGGCACAATCAGAGGTCTCAATAATCGATATAATTATAATCAAGGCCTTCGATTTCGATTATATTATATAGATTATAACTATCATTAGATTGACTACCGTTAGAAGTTAAAGTTGCCTACTGGCAACTTTAAGTATAAGGACTATTCTCGGAAGGCTTCCTAAATATTACCTTGCGTATTAACGTGAGCGATAGGGTTATAACAGTCGGCATAGTTATAACGGTGGGGCCTTACCGCCTTCCTAAATGGACTTACCGCTCGCCCAATTAAGCATATTGCTGGTCCTAAAATTAAGGCCACCGCTAGTTATACACCCCCTAAACGATACGCATACACCCCCCAATTGATACACATACACCCCCTACCTCATTTAGTTTAAACGCTTCCTCATTAAGTTAGATGCTTCCTCATTAAGTTAGAATATCACGTGCGTTTGCCTTGTTTGCGCCTGCATCGCGAAAATCAAAGTACGCGCCACGTAAGTTTTATAACTGCAACATTACGATCAAGTCTTGATTTTAGTTATAGTATAAGTAGTAGAGTCTAAATTTGGATCGCGACTGAGTCGATTAATTAGATTGCGTAGTATTTTGTGAGGCGTCGCGCAAACTGATTCAGGTACTGCTATCTGCTTCGCCCACGCGCCCACGCGCGCCCAGTGGGACCCAAATCAACACCTCTGCTTCGCATCCAAGGGCCTGCAATTGTAGAGCGTCGCGATGGTCGGTCAATCAACCCCACAACCGGTTCCATAATTACCAATCGCGTCGACAGATCTACTTGTAGAGAGCCCTCAGCATTTGAGCGAAATACTTATGCAGGCGCAAACAAGTCAAACGCACGTGATATTCTAACTTAATGAGGAAGCATCTAACTTAATAAGGAAGCGTCTAAACTAAATGAGGTAGGGGTGTATGTGTATCAATTGGGGGGTGTATGCGTATCGTTTAGGGGGTGTATAACTAGCGGTGGCCAAAATTGAAACATTAGAAAACTTACCTCTATTTTGAATGCTTGCATCATAATTAAAAATATTATTATTAATGCTATAATGCCCCGCTGGCCTCTATAACCCAACCTTAACGAGACTATATAGATTACTGCGTTCTGGCCTTTATTATAGTCGGGAAGCCTGCACAAAAGCCCACGGATTAGATGTGATAGATATTATACATCAATCAACTATGCCTTTCCAATCGTACTTCTAATGATATAGACTTTGTTCCACCAATTCAATATTCAATTCCACCGACTCGGAAGGCCAAAAACCCCCCGCAGCCGTGGCCGTTGCCCTTCTTCGAGCCTTTATATATCGCGAATTTTAACAACCATAGACCCTAAATCTTCCTCCAAACTTCGCTGCTTGCAAAATTCCGTTCTATAGAAACGATAAATATTAGTTACCTTATCTTAAGCGACTTAACTCCAAAGATTGGGTGTATATAGCAATTATATATGGAAATCGGCAGATTCTACGACCTCATATTTCTCACGGGGCCTTGATCCTATTGGCTAGTTCTCATCGACAACGGTAGGACGAATTGTACCAGCCCAAGGGATATCTACGTAACTACTGAGTAAATTCTTCTAAAACTAATAGAGCATAGGTAAGATATATGGAAAAACCTAACTCTATGTTTTTGGGACTTTTTAGTGTACTGTTATTGAGATATTGCGTTATGAAATTTTGACTTTTTGGTATGAAAATGGGGTGGGCTGTTCACAGGTGGGACAAGTCTGTAAGTTTCGGGGCCTGGCTGGGTAAAATCCGTGCGCAGAGAATTTCTCGAATGCAGAAAACCGGAAGCCAGTTTGGCAGGTCACTATAAGCACCTGCTGTTGACCAGCTTTTCACAAGCTTGGGCGAGAGATCAGAGAGCCTTGGCAGGGCGTGAGAGTATGCTCAGCTGCAGTGCCTCCCGTAAAAGCGTAGTCCAAAGTAAAAGTACTTTAAAATGTAATAAACGAAGCTGTCTTCGCGTTTATGGGTTTCTGTGACACTGTTCCTTGCTTTAGTGCCCTGGGCTCGACTTAAGCTAGCTTGTTGTTTTAGATGAAATTGAATCCGTATTTTGCAATAGATCTTTAGAATGAAAATTTGCACCTTTGCACTCAAGCGAACATCTGGGCTTTGTTAGTGGTATAATTTTCCCTTAGCATGGGAAAGGTCCTGGTAAGATTTAGTCTGATCAAGCTATAAGATCATTAAACTAACATGCCATAGGGTTTCGATTCCGTACGTGATAAAATATTCCCGAAATTTCCATTACTAATAAACCCTGTAGCAGCAAGTCCAACCAAGAAATTTTTTGGTCTCTTTTATTTAACAGATTCGTTAAGGACAAGCCTGAATTTTTGCAGGTTTTGGGGGATATAGTATTTGGATATTAAGTACCTGGGATTTATATCAAGAGAGATTGGGTAGACAAGTATTTTTATTTAGCTCGGTACTGCAGGCTTACGCGAAGAGGATGAAGTTTCGATTTTTGGGGGTATTGGTAGATATGCCCCGAGATTCTCGGGCATCGAAAAGACTTAGATAAGACTTGGTGAACGGTACACTTTGTCCAGGCAGTCCATTTTTACAGATACACCCAGTGTAGAGCAAGTATCAAACTGAAGACGATATGAAGAATGCTTTTGTAGTAATAGTCTGACCGAACAAACGCCGTACATTTTACATCTATCAACAGTTCCACACCCTATCGACTTCATAACGCGGCCTCTGCCTCTAGCCAGGCTCTACACGAGAGCCTAAAGCCTCCACCCAACTTCCAAGACAACGGAATACCAACGGCTCGGTGATCGTCTTGCGAGGTGGGTTACCACTGAGGGAGAGAAAGCCCTCCTCCATTCCGTGGAACACGGCTAACAAGCTTAGAACGGCGGCAGCCAGAAAGGATAGCCTCCATTCTTCATCCTGAAGACGCTCATCAAGAAACTGTACATTCCTAAAATCACACCACCCCAGAGGAACACTGCGAATTGCTGGGCTTTCGGGTCTGCCATGCGGGGAACCTTGAGGGCGAGAGAGATCGTAGCGAAGGAGAGAATGCCATCTATTCACGTTGTTAGTCAATGGCTGTGATACAATGGCTTATAGGAGATGGCTTACAAATTGCAGCAACAATCTGCGTCTCCAGTCCGAATTGGTTGCTGAAGCCACCGGCGAAATAACTGATTCCGCCCTTCCCATCTCCTGCCACATATGGTACCTTGCGGATATGATTGAACATGTGGCCGCTAGTGAAGAGGAGAACAGCGATGAGGCTGAATGCGGCCCATAGGTTGCGGTTTTGTAGGATGGGGAGTATGTATGGTGCGGTGACGGTAACGAGCGTAATAAGACCGAGAATTGCGGTGGTGACGGAGATGATCTTGAAATAGTTCACGGGACGGGAGACTGGCGGTTTGGGACCTTCGGGAAGATGTCGTGATATCCAGCCGTGGATCACCTCAGCGGATTGCGGGCTGTAGAACGTTAGTCCAACATTTATGGATGAAGTGTGTCGTCTGCAGCAATCTGGTCCTGATAAACTTACCCATTGGTGAAATCGAATCGAGTGGGCTGCGAATCAACCTTCGCATTGGGTCCTACGGTAGGATGGAAGAGAAGTAGCACCGGCGCGGTTTGAAGCATCAGCTAGCGGTTTAAATCAGCTGGGATATAACAGAAGTGAGGAAGGATATTTCATACCGATTGGAAAGTATTCTTTCCGTCCATAAAGTCCAGTGTCCCAAAGAGTAGCCGGCTCTCTCCTGTTCTATCACCCTTCGTCCAGCTTTTAGCCAAGAGATCCCATTCCGGCTGGAACTCTCTGCAGAGTTGGCATCCAAAACGAGTCTCCAGAGCAGTCAAAAGCACGGCAACTGCATAATCCCTCGGGGCCTGCGTCAATTTGTTGTAGACAGCATCATCGAGCTTGAGAGGCGTGGAGGACAGCGATTTGGCACGGAAATCGCTGAAGCGGTCGTTGCTTGGTTTTTTGGCTGCAAGAGCAGTAAATGGTAGGAGAGAGACTGCGAGAAGCCGAAACCACCTCATGTTGAAAGAAGGAAAGGGAGTGAAGTGTAGTTGGAGCTCTTGAAACTTTCCTCGTACCTCCGGTCACTATGGTCTTGGTGTCCTTTTGAGATGCGTACGTAATCTTTGCCAAGACCGACCTCTCGCAGCAGAATAACAGACCTCCGGATTCATTTGGAGATCTTATACAATCGTGATCGCTAATTAATATTCAATACTAATAAACAACAGGATATACTTGAGAATTGAATTTCTGAGTATTAATCAGTTCATTGAAACGCTCCTCCAACAGTTATAGCTGCTTGGCAACCGAGAGGTTCCGTCAAGCGAACTGTTTGTTGATTCCCCCTCCGCTAAACGCGTCGAACCTCCAACTCCAACTATCCTTACACTACCCCCGTTCGCACTTCTTTCAGAAGGCATGAATAGACCTATAGCTATCGAAATGGAGCCAGGAAGTATTGTTGAATTATCAGAGGTTAGTTTGTCTTCAACTCTTCTGTTTCGATGAATTTACTGACAAAACGCGTTTGTAGCCACAATATGCGCTCCGTGCCGCGGACCTTGAATTGAACTTGGAGCGCAGCAAGAACTCCGTTGAGGTCGTCGCTAAAGACGAAGATATCCGAAAGCTGCGTTTTCAGCTACTCCTTCAGGAAGACGAGAATGATGAGCTACACGGTCAATTGACAGAGGAAGAGGCGCGTTCGGATGGATTAGAGCAAGCATTGGACGAAGCGCTCGCACAGCTAGAACAGGTGCGGACGGACAAGGAAAATGAGATGCGAACGCATGCAAGAGAATCGGCCAACATCAAGGTGGGATTCCTGTGGAATTTGTAGTAAAATGGTATGCTAAGACAGGCAACAGGCAGAGTTAAAAGCGCTGGAAGGCGTCACAACCGACTCGACAAAACTTCTCACCGAGAAGCTCGCGCTATCTCGCGAAATATCTACGCTCAAGCCGGAAGTGGAGTATCTACGAACTCAAGTCGAGTCAAACCAGGGTCTACTTTCAGAGAAATTATCGCTACAACAACAACTAAACACTATACAAGCCGAACTGGAAAATGAGAAACGCACATCCGCGCGCGCCTTAGCCAAACAAGGGAAGAGCAACGAACAAGACGCTGAACTCCAGGCCGAAATCGAGAGTCTCCAAAAGGAGCTGAGTAAAGAGAAGCGGGAGCGTGAGAAGGCCGAGAAAGCCGTAGACAGAGCAGAGAAAGCCACCCAGAAAGCGCAGACAGATCTTGAAACTCAAAAGCAAGCAACCGAGCATGCTCTATCTAAAGAGCAAAAGGACACCAAGAACGACGAGCATGATGCCCAACTCGAAGAACTACGCCAAGAACTTGCAAAGGAGAAGCGCGAGCGTCAGAAAGCTGAAAAGGAGTCTCAAAAGACGCAGACAGAAATGGAAGACCAAAAAGCCGTCCTCGACGACCGACTAAATGCCTTCAGAGCCAAGCTCAAGTCCACGAAAGAGAAGCTCAAAGAAACCGAAACCGAGCTCCAGAGAGCACAAGCCGCAGCCGCAGCCTCCAAACCATTCACCGAACAAGCCACGAGGAACACTCGCAAGCGCATGGCCGCCTCCGTAGACCCCGACGCAACAATCGGCACCCCGGGCGACGGCCTCCCTGCGAAGCGGACCAAGCGCGGCAGCTTGACGCTCCCGGGCGACAAGTCCACCTTCTCCATTACGCCGTTCCTCAACCGCACCGCCAGCGTCGCGCCCGACGGCAGCTCTCCCGCCGATGAGGCCGCTGCCGCTGCCGCTGCCGCTGCCGCTGCCGCCGACGCAGACGACGCCGAAGACCCCGACGCAGCCGCCGACGCCACGCCCTCCGCACCTTCCAAGAAAGCGCCCAAAGCGGCCGCGAAACCGAAACCGAAATCGAAACGCAAACCCCTCGCGCCCTCCTCGACCAACAAGATGAACTCGAAAGCCCCGCCGCGCAAGAAAGCCGCGGTGCTCACGCTCGAGAAAGTCGCGGAGGAGACAACCGAGGGCGGCGAGGAGGAGAACTCTGAGAACGCCGCTCCCGTCCCGGCCACTGCTCCCGCTGCCAGCACCGCTGAAGCTGCCGCGGAGAAACCGACGGCAGCAGCAGCAGCAGTGACAGAGGATCTCCCCATCCCGAAACTGAGGCCCTCCTCCCGCGCCACCGCCCAGCCCCGCAAATCCCTCATGTCCTTCGCCGCCTTCACGGATGAGCCGGAGCCCGAGAAGAAGAAGAAGCGCAAGCTGCTCGGCGGAGGCGGCGGACTCGGCAAGACGCTGTTCGACGCCGAGGGAGACGCCATGCTGGCCAAGCCGGTTCCAGGAAAGGGGATTTTCGCGGCGCGGGCGCTGGGTAGGGGCGCGGTGTTGGCGGGGAAAGCTGGCGGTGGTGGTGATGGTGGGTTTATGATGACGACGGCGGATGGGTTTCAGTTTTCGCCGCTGAAGAAGGATCGGAGGGGGAGGTGATGGGGGGTTGGGTTAGGGGGTAGTTGGGTGTTTGGGGCGCATGTCTGGCGGGATTAGTTGAGGGGCGTTATTCGTGCACTTGGGTTATGTTTGGATATTGAATGAACCAAGAAACTTGTTGCTGATATCACCGAAGATGCTTTGGAGTTGATTAGCTCTTCTCACGAGGATCTGAACGCCGTTACGTCTGCTATTGAAAGTCATATCGCGTTTCCCCCTTGCTCATATGGAGCGTAATCATTCGCCTAACGCACTGAGAGCATGAGAACAGAGTAAGTTAATTCTATCTTTCATTTAAACAGCTTTGTTTCTCTTGCTGTATGCCACTGCCAACCTATTTACCTATCCTCCCATAGCCTTTTCACCTCTATTAGTACGAACGCTGAATCCTGGACCTGCACCTCTAGTCCCTATACGCTCATTAACCCCGGCTATTTCAGCGGCCCATATACCCCTCCCTCCTCCCTCCTGTGTAGAAGAAAAAGGGGCGAGGGGGAAGAAGGACAGATGGAGAAGCAGAAACCAAACAAAAGGAAAAAACAGGAAAGTGGTATCTCTTTAACGCACAAAGCAGAAGCAAGCAAGCAACAACTCAATAGCCATCGAGCAAAAAGAAAAAGGCAGAGTCATGAACAGCACAGCAAAAATCCCGAACATTCGTAAATCAGTATCTCGTAACATCCCCTTCCCCCTCTAATTTTCATCCCACTCCCAACCACCAACCACCCAAATTAATCCCGATTAATAACCCTCAAGCTCCTCCTCGGATTCAGCAACACGCCCCTAGTCCCCCAAAACGTCGGTTCCTGCCCCGCCAGCAAATCTTCCGTCGAACTCCCCGAGCTGCTCCTCCTCCCCAAACTGCCAGCATTCCCCGTCCCCGCACCGCCCACAACCGCAATCCCATCGCTCCCGCTCCCGCTCCCGCTCCCGCCCCTCATCCCGCTCGGCCTGCTCCCAGCCCCCGACGACCCAACCGCTGACCCCGCGTCGCGCCCGCCCGCGCCCGGCGACGGCGACGGCGGCAGCATGAACGTGTCCTTCTCCGCGCGCGCCGGATCGGCCGCCGCGCGCTGCGCCATCGCGGCGTGGTTCTTGTACAGGATGAGCTGCCTGCGGTAGACCCAGGCGCAGAACGCGAAGTAAGCAGCGATGATCGCAAAGATGCCGGCGATAACGCCGGCGATGATGGCGCCGATGTTGGTACTGCTCTTGCTATCGGAGTTGGTCTCGCCATTGCCGCCGCTCGGCGCGGCGGTCGTGGTGACGATGGCGCCGTTGGGGGCCGTTACGGTGTAGGTGATGGGTTTGCCCGTGGCGAGAGGCCCGTCGGTGGGGGCTTGGACGGGGGCGGTCAGGGTTGCGCCGCCGGTGGCGTCGCCGCCGATGACGCTTTGCACGGCGGCGGGGACGGCGTAGCCGTAGGAGCCCTCGAGACCGGCGGACGAGTTGAAGCCGCGCTGGTTGCTCTGCTGGCCGAGCGGGTTGGCGCCGCTGTTCTTGTCGCCGCTCCAGGCCTGCGTCGCGGCCGTGCCCGTGAGCGCTGTGAACTGGT
>Ga0307515_10000830_pt1 | contig 71111 bp, 49 predicted proteins | sample 17_EM_MG_FD_194513 | JGI IMG/M metagenome (GOLD analysis project Ga0307515, IMG submission 194513) | Populus trichocarpa ectomycorrhiza microbial communities from riparian zone in the Pacific Northwest, United States - 17_EM | ecosystem: Host-associated > Plants > Roots > Unclassified | place... | reverse complement strand
CTGAACGCGTTGCTCAAGCGGCTCGACAAAGCCATCGGCCGCTACTTCGACAACGACGAGTTCGTCGACGAGATCAACGGCAGATAGGCCACAGCTCGCCGTCAAGACGGTATGGCTGGACGCTTACACTCCAGCCGGGCGCGCCCAAACTCCTTCAGCCACGGGGCGAGCGCTTCTCTGTAGTGGGCGAAGATGCGCAACAGGCCGCTGCTGCCGATCTCATCCAGACCGGGTCTCTCTACCTGGCTGCACAGTAACCGGTGCAGCGCCTCGTCCTTCGCGAAGGCGCGCGCGGTCGCAGGTGCGTATCGGGAGACAACGTCGGCGATGTCGGTGAACGTGGCCGACTCGAGGTGTCGGGTGACGCTCTCCTCGATGCGGGATGTGGCGTCCAGCTTGATGGCAAGGATCAGGTCGTCCTTGCCCCGAAAGCGACGATAGATGCTGGCGCCTGGGATATGCGCCTGAGCCGCCACATCCGCCATGGAGAAGCCGTCGGTTCAGGCTGCTCAGGAACTCGGTCCAGAACGGCTCCGCTTCACTGGCACCTACCTTCAGGCCCAGCACCTCAAGCTGGCCAGCGGTGTTCACGCCTACCGCCACTATCACCGCCACGCTGACGATGCGGCGAGCCTCGCGCGTCTACACGTACGTGGCGTCGATCTGCGCTCCCCCCGGGTATCCGTAGCAAGTAGATCTAGCGTCCGACCAGAGCGTGCTTTCGAAATTCATCAAAGCACAGACTGACGAGCGCGCGGGCAACGAAATTCTTGTAGGGAACCACTGGCGAAAGTGGGTCTCACGAGCATGACCGGGCGTTAACATGGTCACTACTTGAGTGGGGTCACCGCCCTGTTCCTTCGCTGGGCAATGGCGCGAAGACATGAGCCTGCGCGGAGTAGCCATCAGGCCAGTGCAAGCGCGCCTGGATAAGAACCGGGGCCCAGTAGGTAAAGCGCGCACCGAAGGTCTGGTCTTCTTCGCGCAATACTTCAACGATATTCCTGAACGAAGGGCCTGCCCACCACTCAACGCGGCTGGGTACTTCATAGCCTTCCCGTTCCGGCTGGCCTTCAATTCGCACCCTCGCTTCGTTGCCCTGTTGGGGATCGAGCGAGGGCAGTGTCTCGACCACCGCATAGTTGCGCCGCGTCCGGCCGATCGCCTCTTGCCGCGGTGGTTCGTGGCTGGCGATCTCGTCTCCAGTGGCTTGATGCGCCTTGCCACCTTCCTCGGTGGGCTCTTCCCGCGGGAGTTCAAAATGCCGATCGCTGACGCGAAGCGTGCGCCAGTGCCACTCGATCGGATCCAGCGGCGCGAAGTCGGTACGGGTGCGAACCAGACCACGTGTCTCTACGTGAATGCGTACGCGCCGCAGCAGCGGATCCCACCGCAATGTGATCACGTTATAGGTGTTCGTGACGCCCGGGCCGACAGCCAGTTCGGTGCTACTGACGGTACCGCCGGCGGTAATCATCAAGGGGTAGGCTTGATTGACGATCCATGCACAGGCCGGGTCATACCAAAACGTGAAGGGCATGTGCTTGTGCCCGTGGAGAATCACGTGAAACCCGAAGTCTCGCAATCGCTCAAGCAGTGGATTTGAGTTCACCAGAGCGCTATAGCCCTCATTGGACTCAGCTAGGCCGGGGAGATGTACCGGGTGGTGATGTACCAACGCAACCTTGATGGCCCGGTGTCGCAAATCGGGCTGGATCTGATCCAGCGCGACGCGCAGCGACGTAATCGCCTCCTGGTCAACCTGCCCTCGGTTCTCTACGGCACGTTGTATGTAGGCACACGAGTTGATCTCGGCGACGATTAGGCCGTCGGCAGATTGATCGATGATGCGAGTTAGGCGTTCGGGTTGCTCCGGATCGATGTGTGAAGTTCGCAGCTTTCCATAGAGGTTGCTGTATGGAAGCCACCGACCAGTCGCGGTCTTGTTGTCCCACTGAAGATCATGATTGCCAGGAACAACGAACAAGTCATGGGGTCGCATTGTCCAACCCATGATTGTTGCTTTAGTGCATCCCGCGACGAAGGCGGCAGCGTCTGCAAACTCAGTGTCAGCAGCGGTTTCAGTCAAGTCCCCGCTTATCGCCACGATGACCCGTCGGTTTGGATCCGCCAGACCATCTGCCTGAACTGCAGCAGGAGGAAATCCGGACGGGGTCGGCGGAGGTCCTCGGTCGGCGAAGGTCCCGAATGCCCAGTCCTTCCCCAAGAGGTCTAGCAACTTCGGCCAACCCTTCGCCACAGCAGGATGGCCATCCGGCGGCATCGGAGGCTGGAATGCGTGCTTCGGACCGAAGTGAAGATCACTTAGGTGGATGATGCTTAGTTGGCGCCAGTACGACATCACCCCACCACACGCCAAGCAATCGCGGCAAAGGGCACACGGCGGATATTCTCCGATTGATCATCGGCGAAGCCTGCACCGATCATCGGTCCGGACACGGAGCGCGTATTACCCGGTGGCAACCTCATCCGTATCCCCGGCCCGGCAACGCCGGGAGGGGAATCAAAAGCCGCAGTTGCCCAAACGAATAGTTCGACCACACCGGGGCCTGTGTTCGTCACGACCAACCGAGCGGGGTCCGTTCCTTCATGGATGATCGGCCGCCGCGAGGGCTCGACATAGGTAACACCATCCCACATGTCTCCTCCTCTCGGGCTTCCTGGTCATGGTACACAAGCGGTCCGGTTTGGCAAGATGTCTTGCTGCTTCTGCATTCGTCGACATTGAGCGGACTCTCCGACCATCCACAGCGTTTGGCTGAGGACTACAGCTTGGGTCATGGTGCAGCCATGAGGCGCACGGCTCGACGGCGACTTCGCGAAAACGTCGGTCGCGACTGACACGGCATTCTCGGTTGCTCGCGGGATCTGGCCGCGCAGGGGTGACGCCCGACGTGGCGACCGGCGCGAGGTTGATGACCGGTGCGATGGTCAGGCCTCCACAATGTTGTGGATACCCCGGAACCGTTCGATGTCGGCTCATCTGGACGGCGTCAATCGGGATGGCCGAGATGATCTCGCGCCCCAGCCGATCCGAGGGTTGACGTTCATCGTTCGCATGAGACGCAGGCCGCTCGGCTTCGGGAGGGGGGACTCGCCGATCTTCCCGGCTGGCTTCACAATTGCAATCTTCCGCAACGAAGCGTGCATATTGGTACGCCTCGATAGGCGGCGTCGCCAGGCAGGGAGCATTCGATGGCTACATCCAAGACCCCGCGCAGGAGAACTCCTGCGAAGGAAAAGCCGCCAGCTAAACGAAGTCCTTCGAACGCGCAGGGGTCCAGTTCGCCCGCGCCAGACCCTTCGGAGGACGAGTCTCCGCAGTCCGGGCTACGTATGATTGGCCGCGGCGTTGTGCCTCCCGTGATGCTGACGCGTGAAGGGCGCGACGAGTTGGGCCTGCCCTCCGACGACGAAACCCCTGGCCGGTACATGGTGGAACTCAACATCCAGTATGTCGGCGGCTTGCAGAAGGCGGCGGAGGCGTTCGAGATCCTTTGCGCTAGCTCGCTCAAGGGGGAAACCAAGGGTCGGTTGAGTAAGCTCTCCAAGAGCTATTTCCTGGTTCGAATGAGTTGCAACGAGTGGCGCGAGATGCTGAACAAGGACGAAGCAACCGCGCGGGAAACGCCACGAAAGCGCGTCATTTACAAACTGTGGCCGGACTTCAAGGTGAAGGCGCTGATGGACCGCTCGATGGCAACTGTCAAGGCAGACGCCGCGTTCAGGTCCTACTCCGCGTCAGGCGCAGGCGTCACGTGGGCCGTGATCGACTCTGGCATCGATGGCAAGCATCCGCACTTCGGCAGCGCTGAGGAGCGGAGACGTCATGAGAGCCCGCTCTACCATCCGAGCGTGGCTGAACTGCATCGTGACTTCACCGAGGCTGGGAAAAACGGCAACGGAGATGCGTTGTTCGACGGGCTGGGTCATGGAACCCATGTGGCAGGAATCATCGCAGGTGGCTTGCCCAAGGAGGCCATTGTTCACACCGAGGATCAGGTGGTGCCCGGTCTGCGCTATGCGGTCTACGAGCAAGTATTTGACGCAAATGCACAAGGCAATCGGATCCTTGGGAAGCTGCCTGTCGAGCGTTTCGTACGGAAACCGGAGGCGTTGCGCGGCGTGGCGCCGGAGGCAACCCTAGTGAGCCTCAAGGTGCTCGATGAGAAAGGTTCAGGCTTCGTCAGTGACATCATGGCAGCGCTGGTCTACATCCGAGAGGAACTCAACGACGATCCGAAAATGTTGCGCGTCCACGGCGTCAACCTGAGCGTCGGCTATGACTTCGACGCGCAGATGTTCGCCTGCGGTCAGAGCCCGCTGTGCGTCGAAGTGGATCGCTTGGTCAAGAGCGGTGTCGTGGTGGTTACGGCTGCCGGGAATACCGGCTACGGCAGCATCAACGCGTCTGAGCGGCCAATGAAAGCAGGGCTGTCGAACACGATCAACGACCCGGGCAATGCATCGCTGGCGATTACCGTGGGCAGCACCCATCGCGACTCTCCCCATACATACGGCGTCTCGTTCTTTTCATCCAAGGGGCCGACTGGAGACGGGCGGCTAAAGCCCGATCTCGTGGCGCCAGGAGAGCGGATCACTTCGTGCGCAGCGGCGAGCAAGTGCAAAAGGATGGGCATCAAGGTCGCAGAGGGCGTTGCCGCCTACGTCGACGACAGCGGCACCAGCATGGCGGCGCCGCATGTCTCCGGCGCTATCGCGGCGTTCCTGTCGATCCGCCGTGAGTTCATTCAGCGGCCCGAAGAAGTAAAACGCATCTTCCTGGACAGCGCAACCTCTTTGGGACGGGAGCGCTACTTCGAAGGTCACGGCCTAGTCGACCTCATGCGGGCGATTCAGAGCGTTTGACCATGCCAAATCATGTCACTGGAGAAGGCAATGAGCACTGAGTTGCACAGGTTCCCGTTCTGGACTCTCGAATACGAGAAAAACGCATCGCCAGTCGATGCCGCTGCGTTGGAGATTTTCGTTGCGCAGGTCGCAGAGAAGAAGCTGACGGACGTCTTCATCTTCTCGCACGGTTGGAACAATGATCGCAAGACCGCACTGGCCCTGTACGACCGGTACTTCGCCGAAGTGCGCAAGATCGTCGATGCTCGCGGAATCTCAGCACGTATCGGCGTGGCCGGCGTCATTTGGCCTTCGATTATCTGGCCCGATGACGCAGAGAGTTCCGAGATGGAGATGGAGTCGGCTTCTATGTCTGGCGGCGCGGTGTCGCTGGGCGCGGGCCAGCCACCGCAGGTTGCCAAGGCGAGTCTCGATGAGGTCGCGGTCGCGCTGCGCAACGGCTATGACACGCCCGCGCAGCAACAGCTCATCGATCAGCTGATTGCAGAACTCAAGGCCGGCGAAGACGGTGACAATGTTTCGGGCTTGAAGACGTTTCAGGAGACCCTCGCGAGGTTGCTGACAAGCGAGGGCGCGCAGGAGCAGGACAACGCCAGCCCGGATGCGGCCGACGGCGGCGTGGGTAGCATGGACCACGAAAAATTCCTTGAATTGCTTGGCGTCATGGGCGACCAAATGCCGCGTGACTCAGTAGGTGGTGCTGCAGGGCTCTTCGATGGCGTGCGTAAGTTGTGGGATGGCGCCAAGGACGTGCTACGGGTTGCGACGTATTGGCAGATGAAGGCGCGCGCAGGTGTCGTGGGCCGTCAGGGCCTCGGCTCACTCATTGAACGTTTGCATGCGAAAGCGCCTTCCACAAACGTTCACCTCATCGGCCATTCGTTCGGAGCGCGGTTGGTTTCGTATGCGCTCTCTGGCCTACCCGCGGATCTGGTCGGAGCGAAATCACCCGTCAAGTCTCTGCTGTTGCTCCAGGGCGCGTTCTCGCACTTCGCGTTTGCGGACGCCCTGCCTCACGACAAACAACGGTCGGGGGCCCTCAAAGGGATGGCGACGCGCGTCGACGGGCCGTTGCTCGCCACACACTCCCGCCGCGACCTGGCGGTTGGTCGGGCCTATCCCATCGCGAGCTTTGTTAACGGCGACGACGCAGCGGCTGCGCAGGATCAGGCCGAGCGATGGGGCGGCATGGGCAGTGACGGCGCGCAGGCCGTGGAGGCTGATGATGCCCCGCTGGGGGATGTGGGAGCGACTTACCCGTTTGCACCTGGCAAGTGGATCAATCTGGACGGGAATGCCGTTATTGTCCGAGGTGGACTGCCTTCAGGGGCACACAGCGATATCGTGCATCCGCATACGGCTTGGGCGGCACTCGCGGCCGCGAAGCTGGTCTAGGTCTGTGCGGCGGTGGCCAGGGGAGAGCTTGCCGCGAGGCGGATTCAGGTGGGGCTCAGACTGCTGCGCAGGAACTTGACGACCTCGTCGTAGTAAGGTCGATGTTCGGCCTCACGATAGTGTTGTGTCAGCGTCGAGTGTTGGGACGCGTCGGTCGCCGGGATCGAGAAGTCCTTGAACCGATCCTTCAGCAGCTCGCGCAAAGCCTCAAATCGTTGAGGCGGGCAGATCTTGTCCTTGGAGAATCGCAGCCCGATGACGCGGGCTCGCGAGTTGGCCTTGAGTCCGTCCATATCGGGCTGGCCAACGCCAAGGGATCTTGCCCGCCTGCCCCAAGCGCCGAACGGCAGGGCCGGTTGGCAACTAACCCCTGCGACGACATCCTTGTCGGCCAACATCGAGAGCACGAATCCGCCTGTCAGGCACATGCCGATCACGCCGATGTCGTTGCCTTGGCACTCCTTGACCATCCGTTGCCCAAGGTTTCTGAGCTTTGCGGTGATGGGGCTGCTTTCGCCGCTGGCAAAGACGTGGAACTCGCGACTCACGCAGACGCGTGCAAGGTTGGCCCAGGGGGCGTCGTCACCGGGCTGGCCGTACAGCAGGGGCAAGTAGACGCGGAAGCCCTCCACCCCGGAGAGGCGCTTCGCCAATTCGATGCAACTGGGTGTCATGCCGGGCAATTCGTGCATCAGCATGACGCCGGGCCCTTTGCCCTGACTGCGGAAGAAGCGCAGCTCTCCTTCAAGGAGATCGTCGAATCCTTCAATCTGCATGGCGTCCCTCCGATCTTGTTCTGTTGCGAGTCTGCGTTGCGGACGGCGTTTCAGCCGCACCTCGCGTGAACCTGAGCGTCGCACCAGGTACAACACCCGCATCGAGCAGCGAGACGTTTAGCGAGGAAAGCCATCGTCCGTCGCTCGGCGCGGGATTCGGCGTGAGTTCCGCTTTCCAGGGACCTCTCAGCTGAAAGTACATCGCGAGTTGCTCCACGGTCTTGTCTTCGGCTAAGTACATAGTGGTACGCGTTGAGGTGGAGTCGATCTCAACGTCGACATAAAACCGCAGATCCTTGCAGTCGAGCAGCTCGCAGGGGTCCAACCGTCGGCTCTCGATCGCATGCCAGACAGAGCGGTCCGGCTCGCGAGCGCGTGCGGCGGCAGTATCGTGGATGACGATCCTGATCGGCGTTCCTGAGTTCTCGGGCCGTTCTTGGACGAAGCGCCGAATGCCTCTGAGCATCTCGACGAGTGAGAAGACGCGAGGCCACCGTCCCGCGTGCACGCTAGCGCTCAGCAGCATGAAGGACACCGTTGTCGCTCCTGCGCGTACGGCCGCGTCGAGCGCACTGACGGTCACTTCTGCGACATGGCGCAGATCTCTGTGACGATGGTCGCTCGACCGGTCGCGGTGTCGTGCGATCGCCAGCAGTACGGACCGGTGGTTCACCTGCCTGAGTTGCGCGTGGCCTTTGACGGCGACGTCCGGTCCTCGAAGTTCGTTGGGGACATCGCGGCTGATTCGCAATTCCTTGGATCGCTTCTTGCCCGCGCTGCCGACGACCCAGTGCCCGTCGCCGGGAGTCAATGGCAGAGAAGTGGGCTCGATCTCGATGGTCACGGGCGCTGTCGTCGCGCGCATCGAGTACCGCCAGGCGCCACGAGGCTGTTCGTTCAGGGCTGCTGCAATCTTTCGCAGGCACGGCGCGAATCCGCTGTACTTGGGCTGACAAGGCTCGTCGTCGTAGGTCAGAACAATGATGTTCATGCGAGTGTGCATGAACCACGGCGCATCGCGCTCCAGGTCCTTTGCGTTGACGAGGGCGCAATGTGCATGCTGATTGGCCCCGAGTCGAACTATGGACTCGCCAAACAGGCTGCGGAAGTACTCCTCGCCGAGTCCCGCGCCGGCGAAGAGCAGTGAGCGATTGCGATAGACCTCCGTGAAAGCTGCGCGGAAGCCTGCGTTCTCGAAGCTGGCCCGCCGATACTGCTCATAGCCGAGAACGATCTCATCCCTTAAGTCGCTCCCGTTGAGGCCCTTGCCGAGAAAGCCCTGGAGAGCCCACAGCAGCGGTCGAGTCGGCGAAGCCAGCGACGCAAGCACCGCATGGCAGTCCGCGGAGCCTCGCCCGACAGCAGCAATGGCGTCTCCATCATGCTTGGCGCGGTGGTGCCGTTGATTGAAGGCATCGTGGAACAGCGTGTCGTAGTTCGTCGTCAGGACCAGGGGCCACCAAACCGAGGCCAGCGCGAGAGTCGCCGGCGGCACTTCGTTGCCGGTGCGCGCAGGACTACGAAAGGCCTCCTTGATCGCCTTTGCCAGGGACTTTCCCTGCGTCCGGAAGCTCCACACTATCCGTTCGGAGGCAAGAATCAGCTGCTGGTCGGTTGGGCTCTCCGCAAGTCCCAGATCGTCAAGGCCAGCCTTCTCAGCCAGGGTCTTGACCAGTGCCGACCACAAGGGAAGGCGTGGCGCGCTGAGCCCCGATCCGATGAACGGCACGACCAAGCCGCGGTTGTATCCAGCCCGCAACTGATCGAGTGCTTCCTCGTAGTGGAGCGGCTTGAATGAATCAGGCATGTCTTGCTCTCCCCGTCCTCTAGTGGGACTGAGGCACAGCATAGCGACCTTTGGGGGTGATGTGTGTGGCCAGCCTCGCGGCAACCTGACGGGGTGGCAGCGAAGGGCGGGTATTGCTTGACCTCGGAGGAGCGCGCACGGATGGGCAACAACCGATGTTGGCCCGCTGACGCCATTGCGGGTAACGCGGGCGTGCGTCGTTGAGTTGGTGCAAGGGATCGTTACGTGGCAGTCTGAAGGGAGAGGTCAGGAGGGCCGTGAGGCCGGCGGCCGAGCATTCCTTTCCGGAAGGACGAGCGATAGCAGCCGCCCGTCCTGAGTCAGCGCGACGATGGTCCGACCATCGCGCGCGATCGCCGCACTCCTCAAGGCCGTGTTGAAGCCTGGGTAGATGGTCTCTGGACGTGCAAAGAGGTTGCGCTGGTAGTCGAGTTCCCACACGCCCACCCTGAAGCTGCTGGTCACGGCAACCACTAGCCGCCCTTCGTCAGCCTGAGTCGCCGCGACGACTTGGCCCAAGGCATCGGCGCTGCCCACCTGTTCGGGCGGTCTAAGCAGAACGGCCTTCTCATCAGACCCTGAGCCCCTCGTTGGCGACACTCGCACGTTGCCAGCGGCATCCCCAGTGAGCACGTTACGAGCGTCGACCGTGTGGCTGACCGAGCTCACGGCAGTCTCGTGTTTGGCCAGTAGCCTCTCCTTGGCGAGCGTCGCCGCGTCGAGCGCAAGCACCGAGCCTTGCTTCGTACCTACAAGAACTGTGTCCGGCGACGGTGTGACATCGACTCGCGCTGCGCCCTGCAATGGGCGTCGGACAGGAGCTTGCCCTGCGGACCACGCCACCACCTCGCCGACATCGTCCACCCAAGCCACCACGCTCGCCCCATTTGATACCGCCAGGTCTCGAACCGCCCGGTTCGATGCTTGGGAAGTCGCGCGATGCGTGGGCCGGCCCGAATTCAAGTCGAAGATCCCCACTTGGCCGTTGCCTTTGCCGATCGCAAGAGTCTTGCCGTCAGGGCTCAGTGCCACTGCACTGACCGCACCCCAAGGCTTCTCACCTTTCTCGATCTCCTTCCAGGTTCGCGCATCGAACAGATCGATCCTTCCGTCCGCGCGGACCAGCACGGCTTTGTCGCCCGCCGGTGTCAGCAACACCCGGCTATGCGCGTCTACGCGAGGACCCCAGGCAGCAGCTGGCGTGCTCATGGACCACAACGCCAGGAGGCCGTCCGTGCCAGCAGTCACCAACTGCTCGTCCGTGCACGCAAAGGACATCGTCAGCACGGCTCCACGGTGCGCGACGAGTTCTGCGACGGGCGCGCCGGTGGCGACGTCCCACAAATGCAGGCCCCCAGAGAAGTCACCGGTCACACCGAAATCGCCACGCGCCGCGACCGACATGGCTCCTTCGAGGGGCGCATTTGGCGCACGGGCCTGGGTTCCCGTCTCGATGTTGATGGCGGCAACGGATCCGTTCGCGTTGGCCACGAAGGCCCAACTCATTCCGTCGTGCAGGGCGATATCCTGGACCGGGCCTGGCTGCTTCAGTGGTGGGTACGCGGGCTCCCAACCTGTGGCCTGCCGATGCCATATCCTCGCCGTGTTGTCCTTGCTCGTAGAAACAATGTGGGTGCCGTCCTCGCTGAGGCGAACCGCCGACACATCGCCCCCATGGGCGGGCCAAATCGTCCTCTTGTTGCTGTGTCGGTCGAATTCCGCCAGCGAGCCATCGGACAGGCCGAGGACAAACCGCGTGCCATCGGCCGACACGTCCATCGCGGAGATGGCCTTGCCGGGCAGCTGTAGCAGCTCCGAGGCCGTGGGCGGTGAGACCTTCGGATTCCATTGCAGAAGCCGTCCATCGTGACCCGCACTGAAGACTGCTCCCGCAGCGGAACGCAGCTCGGAGACCCGTGCCGTGTGCCGGTCGACAGCCTCCGTGGAAGTCTGCTCACCCAGCCGCCAGGCGACGACGCGGCCCGCCTGATCCCCGGCGAGCAGCACGCGACTTGAGCAGTCGACAGCGACGGCGGAGAAGCGCCGTCCCTGGAACTGGAGTTGCGCGGCGGGTGACCGCCGTTCCCGCTCGACGAGCCAGGTGGCGAACTCCGCCAGCAAGGGCGAGCGCTCCAAGGACAGGTAGCTGTCCCAGGCTCGACCAAGTACTTCGGACGCTTGGCGCCACTGGCGCCTCGCTGCGTACTCTCGCGACTGGAAGACCCATGAGTCTGCAAGTCGCAGCTCTGCGCTCTTCCGGGCCGCTTGCTCGGAAACATAGAGCGATGAGACGACCACCGCCAGTGCGGCGATCGCCAGGCCGGCGCCCCACGCAGCGATCATCGTCCTGCGATGCTGGGTGACGTCTTCGCTGATGAGCAGGAACGGTTCTGTGCCTCTGATGCGGGCCGCGACCTTGGCCATCGACAGGGCGAAGGTTGGGTTTCGCAGCACGAGCTCCCCGGTGCTGATCGTCCCGAGGTCGATGATGAAGGGCTGGTCCGCCCAAGGTGCCTCCAGGATCGCGGGCGTCAGGCAATCGGTGCCGGGGTCGAACCGGCGAGCGGTGGCGTCCCATCTCAACTGCCCGTCCACAAGAATGATGATGAGTCGATCGAGGCGACCCAACTGAATCCACTCCTGCGTCTCCAGACACACCCAATCGGCGATGGCGGACGAACGGGACGCGACCACGAGCAGATAGTCCGAACGCGCCAGGTGGGCACGCAACGACTTGCTGAGCTCATTGGTCTGCGCAAGCGAGGTCTCGTCGCGGAACACGTCCATCGCGCGCAGCCGGTAGAACGGCTTGGCCAGCCGGTGCAGCGCATGCTGGACGGCTCTTGCCACGGCACGATCACGCTCATTGCGCTGCGTGTAGGTGACGAACGCGTCATGACAGGTTTCGCGCAATCCTCCCTCCTGACGCTTGGACAACGAGGTCTGGCCGTACGCCGCCTTGCGCGCCGCATGCATTCGCTGGGAAGGCGTGGGCAGCGCAGCGATGCTAACCTAGGGGTACATCCTCTAGCGTCGGATGCTTGGCGATCGGTTGGCTGCGACCGGACGTCGGCCGCACCGGCCTTGCGAGAGTTCCTCGAGTGACCACGGTCAGCCGCGTCTTTCTTTGCCACAACAGCCTCGACAAGGAGCAGGTCAAGGCGCTGGCCCTGGTCATCCTCAAGGCCGGTGCGGTTCGGACTTGGCTGGACACCTGGGAAATCGCAGGAGGCAAGGACTGGGAGGATCACATCCGGCGCGAGTTCGCTTCGAGCTGGGCGTGCGTCGTGTTTCTGGGCAAGCATGGTGTGGGGCCCTATCAGAAGCAGGAGATTGCCTGGGCCAAGGCCCGCGCCGAGGTCGACCCTGACTACCGTGTCGTACCGATCCTGTTCGGCGGGGTGGAAGCCACCGCACTCGCATCACTCGAGGAGATGCTGCCGCGCATTCACTGGATTAAGCTCGAAGGCGAACCTGTTTCGGCCGAGTCCGTCGGCACGGTGCTCAAAGCATTGCGCGGCCATCGACCGGGGCCACCGGCGTTCGCCATCAGCGTAGCGGTAGCGGCCGAGCATTGGGACGCGGGTGGACGGTCCGATCAAGACGCCAATCTGCGCGGCAAGGCGCTGAGCGATGCAAGAAGGTTGATGGCGAACGCCGAGGCGTTCGACGCCTTGTCGTTGGCGTACATCGCGGCCAGCGCCACGGTCGAGCAGAGGCGGAGTCGACGGTTGATCGCAGTGCTCGGGATCCTTGCCGGCGTGTTCCTAATTGGAGCCCTGTGGGCCAATGCACAGCGGATGGCCGCCAATGCAGCGAGCCGGGCTGCAACCGTCGCGCAGGCCGAGGCCGAGAGTCAGCGGGACGTGGCGAGCGCTGCCCGTCAGGCCGAGGCCGACCAGCGCACCATTGCCGAACGGGAGCGAGACAACGCGGTGACGCAGAGAAATCTCGCTGAGCGACGGCAACAGATCGCTGAGAGCCAAGCGCTTGCGGCGGACGCCCGCCGATCGGTCCAGCAGGAGCTGATCGCGTCGCTGGCCAAGGGCGTCAGCGCATTTCGGCGCAGCCCGACGACTGAGGCGCAGACCGCTCTCATGGAAGGACTGGCTCGAGCGAGCAAGATGCTGCGGGTCTTTCGGTGTCCGTCTGGTGCGAAGGCCACCATGGTTGCACTGGCACCCACCCAGTCCAGCCGGCTGGTCTACGCCTGTCGCGACAAGGTCACTACTCTGACGGTTGTCGACGAGGCTGGCCGCGCCGTGCGCACTGTGCGCAGGAACGAGGACGTCCGCGAAGCGGTGTTCCTCACCGAGGATCGACTCGCGCTGGCGATCGGCAAGACGCTGCTGGTTGTCGATGTGGCCTCGGGCAAGGAGGTGCCGATAACGCTGGAGTCGCCGCTGACTGCCCTGACCGCCGACACCGCGACAGGGGCGCTCTTTTCGGGCAATGCAGCAGGGGAGGTGATGCGTTGGCCCATCGGATGTTGCAGTGGCGACTCGAGACCGAGTGTCATGTACAAGCTTGCCTCCGGCGGCGTCCGCGGATTGAGCTGGCGTGCCGACAGCGCCCTCGACATTGATGCTGGCGACCCTTCGATCGTGATCGACCTGAACGGTGCGGTGATCAAGCGCGCACCCTTGTTCCGCGCAACCGACGGGAGGATCGACGCCGTTCCTTCCTGTGGCGAGCCACTCCCGGCGCCAAGCCGGCGCTACTACGCCCTCACGGCGGTGCCCTCCAACCGGGCATTCGGCTATGCGACGGAGGCGAACGATGTCGTCGTCGCCCGGCAAACCCCACAGGGGTGCTTTCAGTCGACGATCCTGCCGGGGCACACCCACAACGTTCTGAAGCTCGTGCTGAGTGGCGATGCGCGCCTCGCGGCGTCGGCGGGAGCCATCGTCGATGCGGACGATGGTCATGGGGTGATCCTTTGGGACGTCGAGCAGGCGCATCCGTTGGCGGTGGGGCTGGCCTTGCCCAAGCCTGGCCGGCCGTACGCAAGCGCCGTTCTTGCAATCTCGGACGACGGTCGCTCGTGGGCCTGCGCGGGCTGTTCCGACGCCGTCGTATGGAACGGTCGAGAGGTTCCGCTTTCGCAGTTTGCCTCTGCAAGTCCGGCCCTGGCGATGTCAGGCGACGGACGAACCCTCGCGGTGGCGTTGGCTCAGCGTCGTGTCGCGCAGGTTGTGGAGGCTGCATCCGATCGCTTTGACGTCCGAGAGTGGACATCGGACGGTCAGGCCGCCCGTCTCTGGGTCGGTGAGGATGCCTCGTTCGCGCTCAATGCGGATGGCAGCATCACGCGCCTGCGCGGCGATAGGCCGCTTTTGGTGAAGGAGGCATCGGCGGGATTGAGTCCACGCTGCGTCATCCTGGATCCGAGCGGCGCAGGTACGCTCTTCGTCGACGATGGCGCCAAGGTGATGCGCCAAGCTCTTGATAGTGGATTCCGTTCGACGCTCGCTTCCACGCCCAAGTCCTGGTCCTGCTCTGAGGTCGTCTATGCAACCGGGCCGCGATTGCTGATCCGGTTGCCTGCGGAGTACGAGCCCATGCGCGTCGTCGACGCGGCCCGAACGCCACCACACGAGGGCAAGGTCGAGGAGTGGCCCAACCCGATGCGGGCTCCATCGGGTCTGAGGACGGTGCTGAAGGACGGACATCTCTCGACCGACGGACGGCTCCTGGTTGCCCGAAGCGACAGCGACGGCGTGGCGCTGTTCAACGTGACAGAACGGCGCGCACTCGCGCTTCTTCGACTGCCGGATGTGAGTGCGGTATCTCTGGCTGGCAACGGGCACCGCTTGCTGACCTTCGCACAGGGCCGATTGCTGCTGTGGAACATTGCGCCTGAGGACATCGCTCGGCGCGCAGAGCAACTGGCCGGTGCGGAGCCGTCCAGGTGAGCGACTTTGGCGCCAGCAGCACCTTGTGTCGACGCTGCGGTCATCGACCTTGATCCCTCACTTGATCGCGCCGAGAATGGCACTGCAACTGGCGAACTCTCGATCGATGAAACCCGATGCTCAAACCAGTTCTTGAGGTCTACATCGTCTGGCACCCGGATGACGCCGGCGGCGAGGCAATTGCGAAGGAACTCGCCGAGCACTTTCACGGCGGTGCCTACGCGAGCCTTCTCGGGGGCTCGCTTGAGGTTTACATGCGGTCGGCGGGCTGGGCGGCTCCCGACGATACCCCGCGCCCAATCCTGTGGCCCGCGAGCTTCACCGCAAGTGGGGGCCGCACGCAGCCGGCAGAGTTCGTGGCCGTGGTGCCCTTGGTCGGCACGAACCTGAACAGGAAGGTCGAAAAGGGTACTCCCTGGAAGGCCTATTTCCAGACCATCGGCGATCAGACGAAGGCCGATCCGGATCACGTGCGCGTCTATCCGATTCGCACCGACGCCGCGGCTGCACCCACGCTTGCTGCGCTGCTGCCACCGAACGTGCAATACGCGGGTGAGCAGGATTCTCACGTGCAGCAGCGCGAACCAGATGCCCAGGTGCGCTGTCGCGACCTTGCGCAATTCATGGCGCAGTGGATCAGTCCGATCGAAGGCGAACAGCTGCAGGTCTTCATCAGTCATACGAAACGGCTCGGCACGCCGGAGGAGCCGGTGGCCCGCCTTGTTGACGATGTACGTTCCGCATTCAACGTCGGTCGTGTGCGCGCCTTCTACGATGCCCATGATTTGCAGCCCGGTGGTAACTGGGATCGCGCCTTGCGCTGTCACGCCGCCACCAGCGCGCTGCTGGCGCTTCGCACGGATCTGTATGCGACTCGCGAGTGGTGCCAGCGCGAAATGCTGCTGGCCAAGACCAACGGAATGCCGATCGTCGTGCTCGACGCTCTGAATACCGGCGAACCACGCGGATCCTTCCTGATGGACCACGCTCCACGCATCCCGGTGCGACGAGACGCGAACGGCCAGTTCGATTCGGTTGCCATTCGCCGCGCGATCAATCTGCTGGCAGATGCGTGGCTGCAACGCGCGCTGTGGCTGAGGCTGGAGATGCAGGCCACGAACCTGCCTCAGCTGAGCGGCTATTGGTGGGCCCCGCAGGCGCCTGAGCCCAGCACGCTGGCAGGCTGGCTAGGCTCGCAGATTGCGGCCGGCGATGGTGGCAACGGCGGCGTGGGGAGGGAAGCTGCGGCAACAAGCGACAGCCGACCCACACCGCGCATGCCGGTGCTGGCGGCGGGAAGCCAGGTTCGAATCCTGCATCCGGATCCGCCGCTGTCGCACGATGAGCGCAATGTGCTGCAGCAGATCGTCTCGCTGGCTGGGTTGGGCGCGCTGGACCTGACGACGCCTCGGTTGTTGGCCGCACGGGGCCTTTGAAGGGGCGATTGATGACCACTGGAACCGACGAGAGCAAGGCGACGCCGCTGCTGCCGGTCCTGGCGCTGCGGGGGCAGCGCATCGGCATCTCCGTCTCGGCGAGTGCCGACCTGGCGCGACTGGGCCTGATGCCGGAGCATTTCCAGTTGGCACTGCGAGAGCTGGCCCGCACGGTATTGGTCGGCGGTGGCACGCTGGCATATGGCGGGCACCTCGTGCCTGGTGGCTTCACGGAGTTCCTTGTTTCCGAACTGGGCCAGTACGCCAGGACCGACGCGCTGGGGCAAGGGCAGGGAGCGGCCGAGGTTCCCCTGTTGATTTGCCTGTCGAACCAGGAGCATCGTAACTGCAGCATCAAGAAGCTCGAGAGAATCGATACCGAGCTGGGTGTGCATGGGGAACTGCAGTGCATCGATCTCGATGGCAAGGTCGTGACGAACTGGAGGGTCGGCCGCGGAGAAGAAGGCGAGCCCTATCCATCTGACCCGAAGACCCTCGCGCAGGGACTGACCGCGCTTCGCCGCTGCATGGCTGCACACACGGCTGGGCGGATGCTGCTGGGCGGCAAGCGTCAGAAGCGATCGGACGCCATGCCTGATGGGTACACCGGTGACATGCCTGGGGTATTGCAAGAGGCATTGCTTGCGTTGGAGCGCGATCAGCCGCTGTATTTAGCGGCTGGCTTCGGCGGTGTGACGCTCAACATTGCTTGCGCAGTAGACCTCAGCCTGGATGGCTTCTGCCCACGACATAGCGGAGATCCTGCGTTGGATGACGCGACTGCCGCTGCCTTGTCGCAGGTCCGCAGTCTCGTTGGGACAACCGGCTGGGATCGCATGCACAACGGGCTGGATGCGGAGGAAAACCGACAGCTAGCGATGACGCATCGTCCAACGGAAATTGCTGCGCTGGTCGCGCTCGGCCTTGGGCGCATTGCGCAGGGCGGGCGTTAGCCTGCAACGACCTGCAATGGCTTGAGTGCTAGAGCGGCCAGTCGAAGCCGAACAGCCGGAAGGTGCACCTCCACAGCTCCGGCGCGCCGTCAAAGTAGGCGATAAGCAGCGTCTTGCCGTCGGCCGCGAGCGCGGCCCGTGGTGCCGACTTCGGTGCCAGGGTGGTTCGCTGCCGGCATTGCAGCTTCGCGGACGCATCCGACGGCAGTCTCAACACTTCGATGGTCGATGAGGTCAAGGCGATGATCTCGTTTCGGCCCGGCATGACAAGCAGTTGTCGAACGAGCTCCATTGCACAGTGCTCCAGCGGTGTGATGCGGCCTGTCGACAGATCGACGCGTCGCAGGCCTGCACCCTCGGCAAAGAGTAGCTCGTTGTCGGATAGGAAAGCCAGCGCGCCGATGGGGCGTGTGTTCTCGGTCTCGTAGAGGATCGGGTCGGGTCCGGTCTCAATGGGTGGTGCCAGTTCGAACTGCGGCTCCGCGGCCATCAGCAATCGGCCGCGCGAGCGGTCAAGCACGGCCAGGCGGCCATCGAGACTCGCGCTGGCGACCCATCTCTCGCCTCGCACGGCGAGGTTTCCGCCGTACTTCATCGGTCCCGTCTCGCGAAACGCGCTGAATCTTCGCCCCGACACGGAGGTTGGCCGCGGAGCGAGACTGAAGCTGCCATTGGCTTCCACCAACAACAAGTCTCCCGATTGCGTAGAAACTGCCAGAGTCTGGGGCGTACCCGCCACCGCTTCGATCTTCCCTTCGACCGTGGCCGCATGTGTGCCCTTCCCACCAGGGACCGCTATGCGCGTGGCACGGGTGAGACCTGCGATGGCAAGGTCACCCGGCAAGATGCCTGCGGCACGAAGGGAAGGAAACGGAAGTGGCTGTTCGATGGGTGTGCGGTCCTGACCGTTGGACCAAAGCAGCATCCGATCACCCTTCACGACGATCGGCGTGTTCCCATCGGCGGCGAAACCGACCCCTGCGGGCGCCACCAACCGCCCTGCAATTGGCAGCACGTGCACGCGGTGCATGCCGAGCTCACCTGCCAAGGCAATAACCAGCAGCACACCCAGCAGCAAGACGCCGGTCGCGGCGGCTGCAATTCGCACGCGAACACTGCGCACGTCGGCCTGGAAGCGGTCGAAGACCTCCCGTACCGGGAGGCCCCAGACACGGGCGACGATCTTGTGGGCCTCGCGGCGCAGCAGCTGTCGCCGCTCGCGTCGGCTTGCGCCCGGCGGTGCCTGCAGATCCGCAGCGACGTCCGACTTGGTGAACAGAGGTGGCGCAGCCAGATCTGGCTGCAGGCCCAGCACGGCGGCAAGCGGTTCAGGTCGGCCGCCAAGGCGCGCCTCTATCGTCAGTTCGTTCTGCACATGCGCGCTTCCTGGGACGCCGGGCGTGCAGACGAGCAGCAGGAGGCGGGAACTCGCGATGAGCCTGCCCATCACGTCGTCGAAACTCCCCTCCAGAGAAAAGTCATCGACGTCCGTGCACACGCGGAATCGGCGGGCCTTCCCGGTTGCGGGGTCTCGGCGCTTGTGGGACTCCAACTCCCGCTTCAACTGCGCGACGATGTCGAAGGATCTACCACCCACTTCAATGCGAACGTCGCGGCGGACGTAGCTGATGAAGAGGTCGAACTCCGGTTCGACAGGCAATGGTTGGTTCATCGCTTTGGGGTTGATATGTCACGGGCGCCGTTGCCGAGTCGGGCGGGCCATCAATGGGTTGAACCGACGTGCGTAGGCTGATCCGGATGGTAGACGCCGGCGCGGTCATGTCCGCAGCCTCGCCCAGATCGCCAGGCGTTGTGCGCTAGCCGTACACAGCCGCCTATGGCTCCAAGCCGGAAGGCTGGCGACGCCGGTCTCGCAGGGGCAGTGTCTGGGCGGAGACTATTTGCATCCGCCGATGGAGCCGGTCCGTTGTCGGAGCGCGAGCACAATGCACTCGTCGCGTCGCTTCAACGGTTGGTGGATGCGCTCGAATGTTCTGCGCTGACGCCGTTCGAGCGTGTTCGGCAATCCGCACTGGCGCGGGTCAGGTTACCTAGAGCGTCGTCATGTGTGCCTGGGTAGGCCCTAGCACTGTCGTGCGAAGCGGAAGCCGCGCCTTGCCGCCGTGTGCCGTCGGGCACCGACCGATCCACCCGCCCGTCAATGCGTCCGATCATCTAGGGTGAGGAAGACCTGTTGATGTCCCAGTTGTATGCTTAGCCGTAAGAGAGACGCACCTTCCAGTGACGCAGTGGTCTGCTCGGACGGTGTCGGCGCTTGCGGCGGGAACGTCGCGGTGCGCTCTCAACTTTGCGCCCATTTCGATGGAACTGTCGCGCCATGTCCTGGATTGCAGAAGTTTGGTCGCGTCTAACGTCGTCGCCTCGAGCCCTCGCGGCCCCTACGGGATTCGCGTATCGCGCCTTTCTGAGCTATCGCACTACCGACGAGCGGGCGGTCAACGCCCTGCATACCAAGCTGGAGCATTACCGGGTGCCCAAGGACCTGGTCGGCAAGGACGGTGACTTCGGCCCCGTGCCGCCGACCATTGGGCGAGTGTTTCGAGATCGGGAGGAGTTGCGGACGGCAGCTGACATCGAAACGGTCATCGCGCATGAGCTCGCCAAGTCCCACCAACTGATCGTCTACTGCACGCCCGATGCGGCCGACCCGAAAGCCTGGGTCGGGCGGGAGATTGAGCTGTTCCGGCAGCGTCGTCCGGACGGACGTATCCACGCAGTCATCGGTGGTGGCGAACCCCCCGGGTGTTTCCCGGCGCAGCTGCTGCGAACGGGTGCAGACGGCACCATCGAGCAACCCTTGGCCGCCGACCTGCGGGCAGCGAAGCGAGGTGGTCGTGACGATCAATCGCGGGCGCTCATCCGGCTCATCGCCGGCCTGATCGGTGTTGGGTTCGATGATCTTTGGAAGCGGCAGCAGCGCCGCGCGCGGCAACGCCAAGCCCTGGCGGCTGGGGTGTTCCTGTTCGTGCTGGGAAGCGCCTGGACGACATACGCTGTCCTCGACGCGCGGGCGAAGAGTTCGGAAGCCAGTGCGCTGAACGCAGAGGCGTCCGGACTTTGGCGGCAGGCCCGAAATCTCGCAAACACCGATTCGCTTCTCGCCGTCCACCTGATGGCGGAGGCAGCCAATCTTGCAACTGATCCTGCCCTGCGCAATGCAGTCCTGCTCGACCAAGTGCCGCATGCTTACAGCCCACAGCTTCTCACCGCATGGGACTTCGGCGCGGCGCAGCGAGGGGTCGAAGTCGTCAAGATGCACGGGGCCGACGCGATCTTGGTCTTGAGCGACGAAGGGGTTTCCAGAGTCGATCTGGCGAAACCGGCGCCTTCGGTGCGAATGCTCTTTCCAAGCGGCACCTATGCGGGCTCCGTCTTCAGCGCCTCGGCGTCCAGGGTTCTCCTTTGGACCGCCGACGACCACGTCCAGGTCTTCGACGCAGAGGGTCGACCCGCTGGGCCACGCGTCAATCACGGCACCCGAGTCGTGGAAGGTAGGTTCGCCCCGGACGAGAAAGCTTTTCTTACTACGGACGACGCCGGGCGACTGCGTCTGTGGAACATTGAAGACGGCAGGCTGATCGGTCAGACGCGGGTGGAGCCGGGCGCTGCGAAGGCCCCTATCGAGCGTATCGAGCTCAGCCGCGATGGCTCACGGGCGCTCGTTGTCACGAGGCGCAAGGAGCACCTGTACGAGACCACATACTTCGTGTCAGAACTGTGGGATCTGCGGACGAAGCAGCTTCTGGCATCTCACAACGAATTGTTGACCGAAGATCAGCCCAGTCTTGGCGTTGATGGACGATTCAGCAGCGACGGTCAACGTCTGCTGACGTGGCGGAAGGATCGTGCATACGTCGTCGACACGGGCTCGGGAACGCGGCGACTGATGGACATGCCGCAACAGGATGAGGATGTGCGGGGGGCGATGTTTGGCCCCGACGAGCGACGGGTTGTTACCTGGTCCAAATCGTTGATCCGCCTCTGGGAAATTGCCGACAAGGCGGCTCCGCGCGAGCTCAAGTCGTTGCGCCTCGACGAATCTCCACTCGGAGTCGCGATCGATGATCGTGGCGCTGTCGTTGCTTGGGCTGGCAGCGGGCGCATCCAGGCTTGGTCACCCGTGGACGGCTCCGTGATGGGCAAGCCTCTGCGACACTACTCCGCGGTTCAAGACAGGTCTCGATCGCCGCTGGATTCGGACCGCAACGACATTCCACCACTACGTCTCGATCGCGGTGGCAAGCGATTGCTCTCGTGGGTGCGCGACGCCTCCGTGCGCCTTTGGGATGCGCAGACGGGCGAGGAGCTCGCGGTTCCCTTCAGTCATCGCACGCCAGTGGCCGGAGCTGTCTTTTGCTCCGACGAATCGAAAGTGTTGACCTGGAGCGTCGACGGTGTACTGCGCCTGTGGTCCTTGCGGCCAACGTCGACGACTGTCGCGCAGACGATGCGCACGGCCGTGTTCGGGGAAGATGGATGGAGTCCTTCGATGGCTCCCGACAACCTGGCCATCAATGAAGACCCCGCGTACAGGCTTCGTTGGAACGGCGAGGGTGTGTTCGCCGTCTGGAATCTCCATGAAGGAAAGACTGTCGGCCATTCGGCTGCCCTGCCAGAGGTGTCAGCGGCGCTGCGGACCCCAACGGGCAAGCGCCGCAGCTATGGCGGGCCCTTACAAGCGCGGGTAGCCTTCAACATGCAGGGCACGCGCTTGGTCGTATATGGCGGCCAAGAACCCGAGTTCTCGGCGCGAATGTGGGACATGCAGAGCTCGCGCATGCTCGTGCAGCTGGGTAGGCCAGAGTACGTCACGTTCAACCGCGAAGGCACATTCTTCGCTGCCTGGAGCAAAAATGGCGCGCTGAGGATTCACCGCAGCAGCGACGGAGTGCCGGTGTCGCCGGAGGCCAATCTGCTCACGACGAGCAAGCCAAACCCCGTCAAAGAAGTCGAGGATGTGGTCGTCAACGGCCCCGGAACTCGTGTCGCCGTTGTGTACAGCGATGACGGCGATGGCGACCCGGCGGTACGCATCTGGGCGGCGGACCAGGGCCGATATCTTGGCTCGGACATCAATCCGGCGACCGCGATGCGCTTTACGCCCCAAGGTGATCGGCTCGTCCTGTGGCGCAACATCACTCGCGGAGGCGACTCGCGCACGAATCCCTTTGTCGCATTGGTCGACGCGACTACCGGCGCCGTTCTCAGCGACAGAAAGGTCATCCGCGATGACTGGGAGCCGGACTCGCTCTTCGATGCCACCGGGACGCTGCTGTTCGGGAGTCGGAGCGTATGGAATATGGTCAAGGGCGAGCGCATACGACCGCAACAGCGTGGCGGTCGCGTCGACTCCACAGGCAAGCGATTTGCGTTCCTTGTCAGCGACACGGAAGTCGAGCTGGTTGACGGTGTGGGCAATGGGGCGGCCAGCAGGATCTTGCGCCATGGCGCAGGTTTGGAAGAAGCGGTCTTCGCCAAAGACAGCGTCGGCACCATCGGTGCGCGGGTCATGAAGCTTTGGGCACTGAAGGATGGGAGCGCTTTGGGCGAGGTCCAATTGGACGAGGAGGAAACGGTGAGCGGGTACTCGACGTCGCTCGGGATCTCAGCGGTTCTTACGTGGGACCGCTATGCACGCATTGCTCGGTTGCGTGACTTGCGCAGTGGCCGACCCGTCGCGCCGTATATGAAGCACGGGGATCGGGGCCTTCTGGTCGGCGCGTGTTACGACGAGCAGATGCGGATCGTCATGACCTGGGACGACGAGTCGCTGAAGTTATGGAGTACCCCTTCCGGTGAGCTTCTACGCTTGGCTGTCGGTAAGACAACGACCGAACAACTGGAGAATGCGATGTTCATACAGGGACGGCAGGGCTTGCTCGCTTGGGATAGAGAGCGCGTCGCGAGTTTGGATCTGTCTGCCTGGCTGCTCGCGGATGTCAAGACCTTGCGTTCGCGCCTCGTCGCTTCAACCGGTGCCGAGTACGATCGCGCCGCGCGGCAACTGCATGTTCTGACGACCGAAGAATGGAAGCGCCGCGCACGCGCGTCCCCGGCTCGCTGAATCAATGGGACTCGACGCAGTGGTCGCGAGCCTTTGAGGGTTCCTGACAAACGCTGGTAAGGGATGTACCTTGGTGGACGAGAGTATGCAGTCGTCCCGACTAGCCTACAAGGCGTTCCTCAGCTATAGCTCGGGCGATCTCAAACTGGTAGCCTGGCTGCAAAGCTTGACCGCGGCAACCCCGAACTCGCCGCTCGGAAGCTGTCGTCTGCATTCGTGATGCCGGCGGTTGGGCCATCGGTGGGGTCCGACAACGGTCATTCGCTGCGGCGACTACGTGCCAGTGAATCCGAACCGCCGCGCGCGGGTGCGTATGGTCCTGACCACCTCGCCCAGGTCCATCGGCTCCAGCTTGTTCTTCTGCATGAACGCTCGCCACCGCACCTGCTTGATGGCGTCTTCGGCGATCCTGGCGCACACCCATCCTTCTGACGCGGCGGAACCGAGCCGTGCCGACGAGTTCCCGACACAGACGCTGAAGACAGCGCTTGCGCTGGTGGACGGTAAGCGCGGCCTCAAGGCCCTCTTGCCCGAGGCAGTTCGGATGAGCAGGATCGCGTGATCAAGCGCGCCTGCGATGGTGTGCATCAAGGCGCTAATGCACATCATGGACAAGTCAGTCGTAGGGACGCCGCGTCGACGGCGTGAACACAGCGCGGAGTTCAAGCGGGAACTGGTTGCCCGCAGCCTGGAGCCAGGCGTGTCGGTCGCGGCCATCGCGATGGAAGGCGGGGTCAACGCGAACCTGCTGTTCGGCTGGCGCCGCAAGCATCTGAACGCATTGGCGCAAGACGGCGATGCTGCTCTGCGCGGCTCGACGGCCGTGCTGCTGCCCGTGTCCATCGAGACGGCATCGGCCGAGAGGCCGTGCACTCCATCAACAACGCCGTCGGTCCGAACCGCCGGCGGCACCATAGAGATCGAGATCGGCAGCGCCCGTGTGCGACTGCGCGGTGGCGTCGACGAGGCCAGCCTGCGTACCGTGCTGACGGCGCTGCGCAGCCTCGCATGATTGGCCTGCCGTGATCGGGCTCCCATCAGGCACGCGCGTGTGGATCGTTGCCGGCCACACCGACATGAGGAAGGGCTTCGACGGTCTGGCCGCGCTGGTGCAGACCGCACTCGCCGAGAACCCGTTCTGCGGTCACGTCTTCGTCTTCCGCGGCCGACGCGGCGACATCCTCAAGGTGCTCTGGTTCGACGGCCAGGGCCTGATGCTGTTGGCCAAGAGATTGGAGCGCGGACGCTTCATCTGGCCACAGGCCACGTCGGGCAGCGTGTCGCTGACACCGGCGCAGCTGTCGATGCTGCTCGAAGGCATCGACTGGCGCATGCCGGTGCGCACCCATCAGCCCGAACTCGCAGCCTGAGGCACTGTATGGACTTGCCTCCGGTGCGCCACCAATGGCAGGCACCGCCGCAGCTCGGCACAGTAGATGTCCGTGCCAACCACATCACCCACGCCCCACACCGTCGAAGCGCTGCTGCGCGTCGTCGAGGAGCGCGACACCGAGGTGGTCCACCTCAAGCTGATGGTCGACAAGCTCACGTTGCAGTTGCTGCGCGCGCGCCGGGCCCAGTACGGTCGCTCCAGCGAGCAGCTCGACGACCCGCAGATTGCCCTGATCGAGGGTGCACCACTGTATGAACAGCCGGTACCCAAGGCAGCGCCGAAGCCCGATGCGGCCAACAGCGCTGGCATCGACCGGCAACTGCCCGCGCATCTGCCGCGCGAGGATCACGTACACCGCGCCGCCGCGACCGAAGCCGCGGTTGATGCGACCGGCAACGCCTGCGGCTGCATCACGTGCGGCGGTCGTCTGCGTCAGATCGGCGCCGACGTGTCGGAACAACTCGAGTACGTGCCGGCACGCTTCAAGGTGATCCGGCATGTGCGCCCCAAGCTGGCATGCGTGAGCTGCCAGTCGATCTTCCAGGCCGCGGCACCGAGCCGGCCGATAGCGCGAGGGGTGGCCGGACCAGCGTTACTGGCCAACGTGCTCGTCTCCAAATACTGCGACCACCTCCCGTTGCACCGGCTGGCCCGCATCCACGCTCGCGAGGGTGTGTGCTTCGATCCCTCGACCTACGGCGGCTGGGTCGAACAGAGCCACGTCTTGCTCGACCCGCTGGTGGCCGCGCTCGGCCGCTACACGCTGGCCGGCGTCAAGGTGCACGCCGACGACACGCCGGTGCCGGTGCTCGACCCCGGTCGCGGCAGGACCAAGACAGGCCGCCTGTGGGTCTACGTTCGCGACGACCGCCCGGCGGGCAGCACCGAGGCGCCAGCGGCCTGGTACCGGTACGCACCCAACCGCAGGGGCGAGCACCCGCAGGACCATCTGAGGGACTACCGCGGCGTCCTGCAGGCCGACGCCTATGGCGGCTACGGGAAGATCTACGCCACCGGGCATGTCGAGGAGGCGGCTTGCTGGGCGCATGCGCGGCGACCGTTCTGGGACATGTACGAAAACCAGGGCCGCGTGGCCGGCTCCGTCGCTGAGCAAGCGCTGCAGCGCATCGCGGCGCTCTATGCGGTCGAGGCCGAGATCCGTGGACAACCTCCCGACGTGCGGCGCCGGGAACGGCAAGCCCGCGCCGGGCCACTGCTCGAGGATCTGCGTGCCTGGCTCACCAGCATGGTCGGCAAGGTGTCGGCGAAGTCGGAGCTGGCCCGTGCGATCGGCTACTCGCTCACGCGGTGGCGCGCCCTCACGCGCTACCGCGACGACGGCCGCATCGAGATCGACAACAACGCTGCGGAACGCGCCCTGCGTGGCGTGGCCCTTGGAAGGGGCAACTACCTGTTCATGGGCTCGGACGCGGGCGGCGAGCGCGCGGCGTCGATCTACAGTCTGGTAGAGACGGCCAAGCTCAATGGACTCGACCCACAGGCCTACCTGCGGGAAGTCCTGACGCGCATTGCCGACCATCCGATCAACCGTATCGACGAGCTGCTGCCGTGGAACATCGCGCGGTGCAGCGAAGAGCAACGACGGGCTGCCTGAGGTCAACGCACTCGGGGGCTGCAACGCAAGAGGCCCAAGGCGTGAACTCGCAACCCACCGACCCGCCGATGATCGAAGCGCTGGAGGGCGCGAGCAGCCTGCAGCTGTACCAGCTCAAGGCGCTCATCGAAGGCATGCTCGCCGACCCGCGCCGCGGCATCGCCGCCCGCGCGAGCTTGCATCTTGGACAGCCTGTGCAGTTCGTCGACTTCCGCGACGGTCAGATGCGCCGGGGCAAGATCATCGCGATGAGGGACACGCAGGCGACGGTGCTGGAGGAAGGCACCAAGCGAACCTGGAAGATCCCGTGCGTGGCGATGCAGGGCTACACCGACGCTGAACGTCGAAGCGAGCAGGCGCCGTACGAGCCGCCGCCGGAGCCGGTCACCGCGACAACCAAGGCGCGCGAGTTCCAACGCGGCGACACCGTCACGTTCGACGACCGCGACGGCAGGAACATCACCGGCGTGATCGTGCGCATCAACCAGCGCACCGCCACGATCGGCACCAGCGACAGCCAGACCTGGCGCGTGCCGTTCCACATGCTGCGGCACGTCCTCAACATCTGAGCCTCGTCGGCCCTCATGCATCGGCCAGCGTCAAGAGGGCCTTGAGGCGGCGCTTACGGTGGACGTGCTGGTGCTCGATCACCTGGTGGTGGCCGGCGCGACGTGGTTCCGATGGCCGAGCGCAGCCTCGTGTGAACCCGCCGCCTGCAGCTTGTTCGCAGGCATTGGGCCTGCGCTACATGAGTTCGAAGGGCGAGAGGACGCCTGCGAGGTGGTCCTGTCGCATTTCGTCAATCACCAGCCACAACGTCGGCGCGTCGATGGTGTCGGCGCGCTCAAGCAACTGGTCAATGGTCGTCTCGGCGGTGAGAAGCCGACCCTCGTCGATCGGCGCCAGAGCCAACTTCGGTTGATGCCTGCTCGCCTCCTCGATTGTCAAACCCAGGAGCGTCTTCCTCTGTGTCTGACTGACGTTCAAGAACTTGGCGAGGCCCAGCTCCGAGAGTAGCCACCAGCTCTCGTTATGCCGAATCGGCAGGAAGGAAAACGAGTGCATCAGCATGAGTTGTCTGGCATGGGCGACTGGCTGCCAAGGTTCAACTGTGATCGGGGACTTGACCATGAGGCTGCCGATCGTTCGTTTCACGTCAACCATCAGTGCCTCCTCCAGCCCGATGCATAGTTCGATGGCGGCCACTGTCGCATGACGAGCATAGGCGCCCGCATGCATGTTGTCGTTGCGAGCGCTCCGGACTGTTTCGTAGAGAGCCCCAAAGGTCTTGAATCCGGATGGTCTGGTTGTGGCTAGGCCGTTCAGAACGGGCGACAGCCGGGCATAGAAGCCGATTCGATCCTCGTACTTTCCGAGGTCACCTTGCAGACCTAACAATCGCAAACCGAGCGCCTCCAGAGCAAAGCAGATTTCATCAAAGCCCTCAGCGTTTGCCAGTGCGGCGTAGCGCGCCGCACGCAATTGATCGCGGTAGTGACGGCTTTCCACGTCGTCGAGTTGGCGCAAGGGAAGTGGGGCTCGTCTGCTCATTCGTGGACTTCGGTCTCAGAGGCCGGGGCAATCGCTCCTAGCCGGATGGTAGTTCCGGTACAGGTGCACAACCTAGACCGGTGTGTGGCGTTTGGCGTTTGGCGTTTGTCGCATGGCCAGGTGCCATTGACAAGGTGTGTCCCCGCGGCGCGGGGCCGGGCTGTTGCGCTGCGCGTCGAGCCTCCAGCCCCTGGCCGGCGTCTCGCCCCTGACGGGCTGCCATCCCCTCACGCAACATGGTCAGGCCGGCGGTGCCGGCTGAAACGCGCGGCGGCCCTTTCCCGTGCCCGCGGATCACGGGCCTTGATTCCTTCACGCTGCGCGTGAACGAGGTCCGCTTAGCGAACTGACCGGCTTGCAGGTCCTTGCGCTCGGTGCAGCGCCGGTCAGATCGCCACCCCGGTCACCCGCCATGCCCGATGCCGGGCCGCTGAATGCAATGAAGTGATCGGCCCGGCTCGACCGCCGCGCCAGTCGCTGCGCTTGGTGTCACGTCGGCCGCAGAGGCGCCGGACCTCAGAGGCTGGGCGGTCGTCTCCGCTGCAACCGCCGCGCCAGACAAGCTGGCACATCGGCCGCGACGCTGTGTCGCCCGAACCCGGGGCAGCGCGTGCGCCAGGCGTCCCACCGCGCTCCCCCCAGCTGCGCCCCCGTCGACTCACGAGGGGGACTTGTGGGGGGATCTTCAAGCGGTGGGCCGGGGAACTGGCTCACTGCTTCGGCTGCTGAAGAGAACCCCACCCATCTCCCGACCCCTTCCCGTGAGGGAAGGGGCCATGCCCACCCCCCGCCCGCCCGTGGGCGGGAGCGAGGAAGTCCGAGCAGAAGGATCAGTTTCCAGCAGCCCAAGACGGGATGCGGCTGGTCGTTCTGCAAGGAGCAAATCATGGCTTTCGTACGAGTGGAACAACGCAATGCCCACCTCGCCGGTTCGGTTCGGCTGGAGTTCGTCAACGGGCGCGAAGGCAAGGTCGCCAAGGGCACGGTGACCGCCATCAGCAACACCCGCCGCGGCAGCGGGGAAGGGCGCGAGGACGAGGCGACCGCGATCCAGTGGACGCTGTGGGGCAAGCAGGCCGAGAACGCCGCCGAGTACCTGGGCAAGGGCTCGCACGTGAACATCGTTGGCCGGCTGCGCAACAACAACTATGAGAAGGACGGCGAAGAGGTCTACGCGCTGGCCTTCACCTGCGAGGAGATCGACTACCTCGACAGCAAGGCCGACGCCGAAGCTCGCGATGCGCGGCGTGCGCGTCAGGACGGTGGACAAGCCCAGCCAGAGGGCAAGTCGGCCGATGTCACGCCGAAGGCAACCCGCAGCCGCAAGGCACGCAGCGAAACCGACACGCGCGAATCGACCACGGCCTGACGCAACCGCTGGCGGGACGCAGACGCGTTCCGCCCGTCATCGCATCCCATCTGATTGAGGAATTCATCATGCACACGACCCCGACCCTCGCAACGCGCTTCGCGCGCAACACCTTTGTCGTTCGCAGCGAGACGCCACTGGCCGAAGACCAGATGCGCCAAGCCGCACCGTCGATCTTCGCCACCGGCAAGCACGACAGCCGTTCCGAGCGCTACACCTACATCCCGACCATCGAGGTTCTGCGTGGGCTGCGCAAGGAGGGCTTCGAGCCCTTCATGGTCGCCCAGGGCAAGAGCCGCGTCGAAGGCAAGGCCGAGTTCACCAAGCACATGGTCCGCATGCGGCATGCCGACCATGTCAGCACCAAGCCCGAGGCGAACGAGATCATCTTGATCAACAGCCATGACGGGGCCAGTTCGTATCAACTTTTGGCGGGTCAGTTCCGCTTCGTCTGTTGCAACGGCCTCGTGGTCGGCACCGTGTCCAACGACATTCGTATCGCGCACAAGGGCAACATCCAGGGCGAAGTGATCGAAGGCGCGTTCCGCGTGCTCGACGACTTCGAAGCCGTGGACGCGTCGACCGAAGGCATGAAGGCGCTGACGCTGAAGCCCGAAGAAGAAACCGCCTTCGCGACCGCTGCGCTGGCAGTGCGCTACGGCGAACGGACGGAGGGGCAGCCGCCCGCGCCGGTGACGGCCGAGCAGTTGATCGAGGCACGCCGTCCCGAAGACCTGGGGCACAGCCTGTGGACCACGTTCCAACGCGTCCAGGAAAATTCGATGCGTGGAGGTCAACCGGGCCGCGGCGCGCGAGGCCAGCGCATCCAGACCCGCGCCGTCGGCAGCATTGACCGGGGCGTGAGCCTGAACCGCGCGCTGTGGGTGCTGGCCGAAGAGATGCGCAAGATCAAGCGCTGACCTTGACGGTTCTCGCGATGATTTTTGGCAAAAAGTCATCGCGTCATCCGACCGACGCCGGCCCGATGATGGGTCGGCGGCCGGCCTTTGCTGCTCGCCGCAGGAGTCGCGCGATGACCCACCAACCAGACACCCTCACCGACGCGCTCGACTCGTTCGAGCCGCGTTCGCGCGATGCCACAGTGATTGGCGCGCAGGCTTTTGGCCGCTTGCTGGACCTGGCCGAGCAGCGCAGTTCGGGCCAGATCGTCCGCGTGGTGCAGTTCATCGCAGCCACCTACAACGGACAGGCCTTCGCGTTTGACCTGTTCGACCTTCGCGCGCTCGACATCGAGATCAGCGACGACATGCTGCGCTGTCTCGATGCACTGCGCTGGGCGCGTGCCGACCTGTACACGCTTGTGCCTGATGGCGACGCGCGTGTGCGGTCCGTCATCGACCGCTGGGGCCTGCAATGGCCGGACGACGGCTGACACGCCGCCGGTCCGCATGCCGGCCCCCTTGACTTCCCCACACCGCGCCGGCCCGATCCTCGGGCCGGCGTTTGCGTGTCTGGGCGCGTTTGAGTCTGAGGAGACCAACCAATGAAGACCCTCGTTCTCGCGAACCAGAAGGGTGGCGTCGGCAAATCCGCCGTCGCCACGCTGCTGGTTCACTACTTCGCGCAGCACGGCCAGCGCGTGCTGGCCATCGACCTTGACCACCAGGGAAATTTCAGCAAGCCGCTGCGCATGTCGGAGCATGCATCCGTGGCTGCGTGCACGGCCGACGTGTTGATGACCGGCAGCGTTGGCAGCTTGCCGCCGAAGCCGTTCGTGCTGGTGCCGAGTGACCGGGCGCTACTGGGGCTGGAACGGCAGCCCGCCATGCACACGCCGTTCGCACGAGCCTTCCGCGCGTTCCTCGCCAACGTCGATGCGCAGTTCGACGTGTGCGTGATCGACACGAATCCGAACCCCGACATTCGCCTGATCGCCGCGCTGGCATCGGCCGACTTCGTGCTGTCGCCGATCCAGCTCAACCAGGAGGCGATGGACGGCGTGCATGGGTTGCTGAACCACGACCGCGTCGGCGTGCGCAAGATCAAGGCGGTGTTGAATCCGAAGCTGCAACTCATCGGTCTGCTGCCGACGATGGTGGAGCCGACGCCGTTCCAGAAGGCCAACTTCGTGCAGGTAATCCAGCAGTACCGCGCGCTGATGATCCAGGTCGGCACCGGCGCAGGCGAGTTCGCGTTCGTGCCCCGGCGTTCGGCCATTGCCGAAGCGCAGGCAAGCGGCGCCGTGCTGTGGGAAATGAAGAAGACCGCCGCACGCGATGCGTGGAAAGAGATCGAACCCGGCATCGCGCGAATCGCTGCGGTGCTCACCGCCCGGGAGAACGAACATGCCCCTGCAGCTTGACGACCTGGCCGCGCTGGACGAACCCGCGCCGGACTTGAGCGGACTGCCGATGCGGCTGCCGCTCGACGGCATCGACGAAGACCCCGAGCAGCCACGCCACGAGTTCGACGACAACGGCTTGCTGGAACTGGCTGCGACGATCCGTGACCGTGGCGTACGACAGCCGATCTCGGTACGCCCGAATCCTCAGCAGACTGGCCGATGGGTGCTCAACTTCGGCGCCCGCCGATTGCGTGCGTCCAAGCTGGCCGGCCTGACGGAGATACCGGCCTTCGTCGACACCACCGCCGACAGCTACGACCAGGTGATCGAGAACGAACAGCGTGAGGGGCTGAAGCCGTTGGAGATCGCGCTGTTCGTCCAGAAGCGCTTGGCGAGCGGCGACAACCAGGCCGAGATCGCGCGACGACTCGGCAAGAGCCGTCAGTACGTGACGCTGGCCACTGCGCTGATCGAGGCGCCCGACTGGCTGCTCGACGCGTATCGGACCGGGCGCTGCAAAGGCATGACCGAGCTCTACGAACTGCGTCGGCTGCATGGCGAGCACGCGCGGCAGGTCGAGGACTGGGCGTCGGATCGCGAGCCGATGACGCGGGACCGGATTGCGACGTTGAAGCGCGAGTTGTCACAGCCTCCGCTCGAATACGCCGACCCAGCGGCACCGGCATTGACGGGGGCGATCGAACAGGGTGAGGACGCACGGTCGCGCGAACCCGACGACGCCGCTTCGTCGGTGGCTGGACGCGGGATGCGGCACCAGCAGACGAACCAGCGCCTGCACGTCGAGTTCGACGGCCAGGACTTCCAGCTCGTGGTGTCGGTGGCACCGGCCCAGGAGGGACACCTGTACGTGCGACCGCTCGCTGGAGGGCCGCGCCGCCTCGCCCCTGCATCGGCCTTGAAGTTGCGCGGCTTCGTCGGTCGCTGATCCCCTAGACGCTGTTGTCAAGCAGCTTGACAACTCGGCCGCCAAGCCTCGGCTTGGCGATGATTCTTCGCACGAAATCATCGGTCTCATGACCTCGATTCGAGACGAATATGAATGCGTAGGTGAGTGCAGAGATAGGCGGCTTGCCGCCAGTTTCACAAGCGCTTCGCTTCCCTCCATTCGTCGGCTCATGAACACCCACTCCCATGACTTCGTCACGGTCGATATGCGCGGCTTGAAGGCCGCGCTGGTGGCGCGTGCGCTGTCGCAACGGGTGAGCGTTTCGGTGCTCGTGCGTGGCGCTCTGATTCGCGAGCTCGGTGTGACCGAGTCACCCGAAACGCATCGGCTGGTGGATGCGCCTGTCGCGGCATCGGCCTCGGCGACCGTCAAGCTGTCGATCCGTTTCACGCAGGCAGAAGCCGCTCAACTCGCGGCCGGAGCAAGCGCTGCAGGCCTGTCTCGCGGCGCGTACCTGGCGGGTCTCATCAATGGCGTCGCCGCATTGTCTGGCGGCGCCAGTCGCGCCGACCACCTGGCCGCGCTCGTCGCGTCCAGCGCCGAGCTTTCAACCCTCAGCCGCGACATCCACCACCTGACATCGCTGCTGCGCGATGTCAACGATTCATGCGTCGCATCGACCAGAACTGCATTGGGGTCAGAAACGCTAAACAGATCTGCTGCGTCTCGATGGGTGTCACACTGAGTATGCTGGTCGCCAGTGCGATGTGCAAAGCGGGCAGCATCGACAAATGTGCTGTCGATACCTGTGCGCATATCCCTGCGCTGGTGACCACTCAGTTCGCTGACCATGACCAGCGTCTGCTACGTGCAGTAATGTCGCCACGCGAAGTTGACTGGTGAACTGACCAAATTGGTTAGGGTTGTGGGACACCTGCCGGACGCGCAACACTGAGCGACGAACGGTCGCGGCCGGAGGGCAGGTGTCCCACAACCCCAAACACCAACGTCCCCAAGATTGATGATGGGGTCTTCCCGACCCCTATGCATAGGGATCAACTATGTGGAGTCTTCGGTCCGAGCGTCCCGTCGAGGGTCGATCGGACGAGACGCCAGACGTACCTCTGCATTTTTTTCGTTCAGCTCCAGTTGGCGCCAGTGGATGCAATGAATGCCAAGGAGCACCGGCCGTATGGTTGCCGAGTCCCACGCCCTCGGCAGCGATGGGGTGACTGATGTTCAATTCGGAGGCCTTCGCATCCTTCACTGCCTTCAGCGCTTGTTTCGCGCACGGCCCGGCTGAGAGAGTTTTCAGTTGGTTTCGCGTGACCGGCCCGATGCTTGGGTCATCGAATGCGCGGCACGGGCGCTTGTGCCCGGATGGCAAGTGCCAGATACTGCGTTCGCAGCCGCTCCGGCGCTGACCCGAGAAAATCGCAGACGACACGCACGCAAGCGTGCTGGTTCGTCGAGGCTCCTTTTCGCGAGGGTGAGAGATGAACGACACGACCGTCGACGGCTTCTTTGCACCTCATTCCAGCACGCCCAGTGTCGTATCGGGCGGTCAAATCACAAGAAGCAAGTTCGGACTTCCGACGGGGGGCCGAGGAACCGCCGGACTGATTGTGCGGAAGAAGGGCAGTTCAGTCGGCTCCCAGGTGCTGACCTGCGCTCATGTGTTGGGCATGACGGCGATCGAGGACGACAAGAACGTCGTCTATTCGCCCGAATTTAGCCATCCCTGCGATTGCGAATGCAACAAGCCATTCGGCAAAGTCGATGCCGCAACCTTACAACCCTCGCCGAGTCAGACCATCCAGGCGCTGCGGAGGTACAAGAACGTTGCGTTCGCGGTCGACGCGGCCCTGGTCGATGTGCTTCCGGCCGCGCAGGCGCGCAACGAGATTCCAAAGATTGGCCAGATTGCTGCGATTCCGCGCGATTTGATTGCAGAGTGGGATCTGTCGGCCGCAGTACCGGACACGTCGACCGACCTGCGGCCCGAGAAGCGGATCGCCGTGATGAAGTACGGCTCGACCACTCAGTTCAGCGAAGGAACCATCGTCAGACTGCGGCAGCAGAACGTTCTCGATTTCAGCGCGGGAGGGGCCCCGGTCTCGACGCAGGGCTTGGTGATGGAGATCGAACCCAATCCCGGACAGGGCTCGTTCAAGGAAGAATACGAAGTCGATCTCAGCAGGTTCGCCGCGAGCCTGGAGGTCACGACGATCGACGAGGTCGTGGACCTGTTCAAGAAGTCGCCGCTGACGGCGACCAAGGGTGGCACGCCGGCGCGCCCGACGCTGAAGCTGTCGGGTCATGTGTTCTCGTTGCCCGGCGATTCCGGTGCGCCAGTGGTCGATAAGAACAATCGGATCGTCGGCCTTCTGAGCGGCGGGACCTGGCAGGACATATTCGTCAAGGGTCGCACAGAGACGGTCAGCATTCCGACCGGAAGCTCCCAGGCCATCTTCATTCAGGCGGCGCTCGATCATCTGAACGTCCAGATCCTGCCCGCCGGCCAGCACACGACCGGCACGCCCGTGATCGTTCCCGGTCTTGCGCTCGAGCGAGACTTTCGCATTCCCGTCGACTGGTCGGTGTTCAATGCCGTGCGAGAGGGTATCGAGGGCAGCGAACGCGGCTCGAACCTCATTGTGCTTTTTCGTCGGCACTTCGACGAAGTGCGGCATCTCATCCACCATCGTCGCCGCGTCACTGTCGCATGGCATCGCTACAAGGGGCCTGGCTTCATTGCCGCGATAGCGCGGACATCGCAGCTTCCGTCGTGGCCGATACCGACCGAGGTCGATGGCGTGCGCGTCGACGACGCGTTGTCCGCACTGCGCAATGCATTGTTCGCCGAGGGCTCACCGACCTTGCGCGCCGCACTGGTCGCGCATGAGGCCGAGATCTTCGGCCTGGCCCGCGAGTCCCCTTCCGTCGATGCGCTGGTGTCCGCCCTCCGGGATCCGGCCGAGTCTGCAGCATGAAGCGCGCGGCACTCTCGATTGCCAATGCGAAGGGTCTTCCCGGTAGTGCGGGAATGATGATCGAGAACGCGCAAGGCAAGCGCTGCCTGCTGACGAATCATCACGTCGTGTTCGGCGGCGGCGCGGTAACGCACGATCCAGTCTGGGCGCTGCCGCCGGACTACGACGGCGGCAGCCGGGTGCATGCCGTGTTTCTTGGCCGAGGACTGACCGGCAGAATCGGTCGGGTTTCCGTCGCCGAGGGAACCTGCTTCGTGGATTGCGCGCTCGTGCAGATTGGCGACGAGACAACATTCCCGCCATGGCTTGCCGCCGAGATCGCGAACAGCAGCGTGGTGGGAATCGGCGATGCCGAGGTGGGCCTGCCGGTCGAGAAATACGGCGCGACGACCGGCTTCACGACAGGCTCTATCGTGGACGCTGCCTATGTCGACCACCCCTATGTTGGCGGGCGTTGGTGGAGCGCGCCGGGACAGTTGCTGGTGGATCCCTTCGACCCTGAACTCAACTTCTCCGGCCCGGGCGATTCAGGCGCGACGCTGCTGGACGAACAGGGTCGCGCGATTGGGCTGTTGTGGGGAACGAACGCGAACGGACAGGGAATTGCCTGTCCCATCCGTGCGGTCCTCGAGTGCTTGGGTTTGGCATTGCCGACACCGACAGCGCGCCCGTCGATGGAGGGACTGTCGTGAGCGTGCCGACCGAATATACCGCCGGCATGGCGATTGAAAGCAAGCTCGCCGGCTCCGTACTTCATCTCGGGCCTTCACAAAGCGGAGCGCTCGGGTGCTTCGCCAAGGATGCGAGCGGCAAACCTGTCCTGCTCACGAACTCGCACGTGCTCTTCCCGCATTTCCTGGCGCTGTCGCATCTCGGTGTCTACCAGCCGGACTACAGCTCGTGCTGCTCGGGCGGTGACAAGATCGCCACCGCTGTCTTCGACGCAACACAGATCAAGGACGGCAAGTACAAGGGCGGATTCAAGCAAAAACTCGGATCCGGCGTGATTCCGGCGCCGAACGATAAGGGCTTTACGAAGACCAAGAGCGTCTTGAGCTGCAGCGAGACGGACTGTGCAATCGCCCGCCTGGATCCTGGTGTGCGCTTTCGCAATGTGCTGAAGACGCCGAGCGGCGAGATCGCTATCGACGGAAGCAACGATGATGTGCTCAGCGTGTTGGGGCCGGCGGCTGGAACGGCCCCAGCACCCGATCAGTACGTCCGGGTCTTCACGCCGAGAGGAGGGGGCCGTTTGATTTACGGCACGCTGGCCTGGAGGCCTACTTCTGACCCGCAGGACAGCGTCGTAGTCAACGGGGTCCGCCTTACTCCGATCTACGACGACGGGTTTGTGATTGGATCGCCCGAGGACCAGGAAACTGCCGGGAGCCTGCCCCCGATCAATCAATTCGTGATCCTGCCGCGCCCGAAGCCGATTCCGGGCGAATCCGACTATCGCAAGTTCTACAGGCAAAACGAAGACCTGAGCTTCGACTTCGGCGACTCCGGATCCGTCGTGATTGACCATCGTGGCCGCGTCATTGCGCAGATGGTCGGCGGCTTTCCCTTTAACCCCAATCAGTTCGTACCCAAGCGCTCCGATCGCGTCCTAATCGAATACACGGCGATCCGCAATGTTGGGATAGCTAGCCCAATCCGCGCGGTGATCGAGCAGCTCAACATCTCGATTCCCGCCGGCGGTTTTGCCGGTACGGTGCCGGCCACGGTCACGCATGCACGAGTGCTGGTCCCCGGCTTTCGCGCGGCGTCGCATCTCGACGCCGATCGGGCGATTGCCGAGCGCCTTCGTCACGGCCTTCGGCAGAGTCGGCGCGGCAAGCTCCTGCTCGGCAAAATTGCGCTGCATCGGGCGGAGGTGCGCGGCCTGCTCGTCCGGGTCCGCGCCATCAGCTCGGCATGGCGCGATCTGCAGGGCGCGGCCTTCTACAACCACTGCGTGCTGAGCGCGCGCGACCCGGCGCATGTCGTTCCCGACTCGGTTAACGGCATCGGAAGGGACCGCCTCGTTGACGCGCTGATCCCGCTCGTTCTGCGGCACGCCAGCGCCCCGCTCGCGCGCGACCTGACCCGCTACGGCACCTGGATGCGGGAGGCGATGCTGTGCGTCTCGACCGTGGGCGAGTTGCCCGACGCGCTCGTTCGACGGTCGTCGCCGGAATGAACGAGAACCGCGGCACGTTGGAGGCCCTGGCCGGCGAGCTGGTGTTCCTGCTCGCGCCGCTGACTCGGCTGTCCGGCCTGGGCGCGCGAGCGTTCCTTGAGGAACTGGGATTGGTGCTGAGCGATGCGCAGTTCGCCAGCCTCGCACCTGCGCTGGCCAAGACGACCGGCGCGGTCGGCGGTCTCATCCATGTCCACTTCGAACTGAACGCGTCGATCGACGCGGGAAGCTCCGGCGTCGTCGTTCAGAAGCGGGTCGCCGCGCTCGCGCAGATCGCCGATGTCATCTCAAGCTTCGAGCAACTCCGCACCTCACTCGGATCGCTCGGTCTCCCCGGCGCCGGAGCCACCGTCGCGGCCTTGCCCAAGCGGCTCTTCGACCACCTGCTCGCCACCTACTTGAGCGGCAGCCCGCCTGCAACCCAGGTGCTTGAACTGGCTGGCGTGCTGGTGCGCACGGACCACAACGTCGGCGTGTTCGATCCCGCGACGCCGTTCTACACGACCGACGAGTTCGACCTCGGGCGCATCGAGGGCTGGCTTGGCAATCCAACCGCCGAACTGGGCAAGCTGTACGACTGGGGCAAGCCGGGCTTCGATGGCGGCAAGCTGATGGACGCGCTGGAGAGGCTGGCGGCCGAATTCGGATGGCCGGTCCTAAACGACCACTCGGTCGCACCTCGTGCGCTCGACCTGTTGGTCGCGCGACTTTCGGCGCGCACAGATCTGCAGCCGCCCGGCCTTGAGCTGGTCCTGAACCAGGGGCTGGAAAAGGGCGCTGTCGAGATTGGCAGGCAACGTTGGGTCACCAGCCTCACGCTGGACACAGGGGTGCCGTCAGGTACCTCGATCCTGCTGCGATCCGGCGCGCTCGAAGTCCACGGTCCCGACGCGACGAAACTGTCGGGCTCGATCACGGTGGCTTACGCGACACGGTTCGAGGCCTCGGAGCCACTGGTTCTACTGTCGTTTCTCGGTATCGGCCGGGTCAGCGTCGACCAAGTCGCTGCCACGCTGCGCCTCGGCTTTGCCCCGGACGGTTCCGCTCAGCTGTCGTTGGGCGCGGACCTGAAGCATGGACTGATCCGGATCGGAACCGACGATGCGGATGGCTTTGTCGGCTCCATCCTGAGCGGCTTCTCGCTCTCCAGTCCGTTCGACCTTGGGGTCGACTACTCGCTGGCCGATGGCCTGCACTTTCGCGGCAGCAGCGCGCTGGAAGTTCGCCTGGCTTCGCACATCAAGCTCGGTCCGGTCGACGTCGACGCGCTGACCCTGACGGTTGGCCTGAAGAACGGGAGCTTTCCGATCGGCGTGCTCGCCGATCTGCGCGCGACCCTGGGACCGCTCACTGCCGTGCTGCAGGGGATAGGGCTGGAAATCGTTGGCCGGCTGGCGTCAGACAACAAGGGCAATCTGGGGCCACTGGATCTTCGGCCGCGATTCGTGCCGCCGAACGGCATCTCGCTGGGCATAGACGCAGGCGGATTCGCGGGTGGAGGCTTCCTCAAATTCGACGAAGACCGAGCCGAATATGGCGGCGGACTAGAACTCGATTTCCTCGGCCTCGTCACGCTCAAGGCGGTCGGCCTTGTGACCACGAAGTTCCCGGATGGCCATCGCGGCTTCTCGCTCGTCATCATCATCTCGGCCGAGTTCGCGCCGATCCAGCTCAGCTTCGGATTCACGCTCATCGGCGTCGGCGGCCTGCTCGGCTTGAGCCGCACGGTCGACACCGACGCTATGCGCGAAGGCATGCATCGCGGCGCGCTGGACAGCGTCCTGTTTCCACGCGACGTCGCGGCCAACGCGCCACGCATCGTCAACGATCTGCGGCAGCTGTTCCCGCCCGCGGAGGGCCACTTCCTGATCGGGCCGATGGTCAAGTTCGGATGGGGCACGCCGACCATCCTGAGCCTCGAGTTCGGACTCATTCTCGACATCCCCAGACCGGCCTTCGTCATCATCGGCCGGTTCCGGGCCGGACTCCCGCTCCAGGCGCTTCCGTTGATCGACATCCGCGTGACGTTTGCGGGCGGTGTCGACTTCGCCGCCGGGCAACTGTGGTTCGACGCGACGCTTCACGACTCGCGAATCCTGACGTCGTCGCTCACCGGGGACATGGCGGTCCGGCTGTACTGGAAGGAGAACGCCAACTTCATCATGACGGTCGGCGGATTCCATCCGGCCTACACGCCGCCGCCCATGGGGCTCGGGGCGCTGCAGCGCCTGAGCATCACCATCTTCGACGGCCAGCCCAGCCTGCGCGCGGAGGTCTACTTCGCGGTCACGTCCAACACGCTGCAGTTCGGCGCGAAGGCCGAGCTGATGTACGGGATCGACCTGTTCAACGTCTACGGCTTCATCGCATTGGACGTCCTGATTCAGTTCGACCCGTTCCGCTTCATCGCCGAGCTGGCCGCGATGCTGGGGGTGCGCTCGGGCACCGAGGTGTTGATGGCCATCCGCATCGATGCCCTGCTCGAAGGGCCACAACCATGGCATGTCAACGGGACCGGCCACTTCGAGATCAGCATCATCATCTCGGTGTCGTTCGATGTGGCTTTCGAGGCCACGTTCGGCGATGCACCCAGCCAGCCGCTGCCGCCCGTCGAAGTCCTGCCGCAACTCGCGGCCGCATTCGCGGAAGACAGTAATTGGCGAGCCGTGACGCCGACCGGCAGCAACGTGCAGGTCTCGTTGCGACAGTTCCAGCCGGCGGCCGGATCGCTGATCCTGCATCCGTTCGGTTCGCTGGAGATCACCGAAAGGTTGGTCCCCCTGAATCTTCCGATCCAGAAGCTGGGCGCGCAGAAAATATCGGACGGTCGGGTGTTCGGCGTCCAGCAGGTGCTGATGGGCGGAGTCGCGAGCCAGATCGCGCCGCTGCGCGAGCAGTTCGCGCCGGCACAGTACGTCGACATGGACGATGCGCAAAAGCTCTCCAGCCGCTCCTTCGAGCGCTACGAGGCCGGCGTGCAGGTCGGCGGCGGCAATCAGGTCAACACGACCTACGCCAAGCATCTCAGTGTCGAATACGAAGTCGTCTACATCCCGCAGCACCGCAAGCGTGTGCTCTTCAGGCTGGCCAAGACGGTCTTCGACATGCTGGTCGGCGGTGGGGCGGTGGCGCGTTCGCCGCTGTCGGCCGCGCGCTCCGCGCCCTCCGTGCTCGGAGCCCCGAAGGTGCGGGTGGCCGAAGAGAGATTCGTGGTCGCCTCGGCGGTTGACCTGACGCCGCATGATCCGACCCTGGTGTTCCTGAGCGAAGCCGAGGCACGCGCGGCGATGCTGCATGCGATCAAGCGCGATCCCCTGCTGACGCACAGTCTGCAGGTCATTCCCTCCTATCTGGCGATGGCAGCATGAGCTTCGGCGAATACGCCTTCCTTCCTTGGCTGCGGCGCGGTATCGCGAATCAGCTGCAGAAGCCTGCGGATTCCGCGAGTCGCGCGGCGCTCGAAGTCGCCGTGCGATTGCGGTCCGACGCGGCGTCGCTCGACGTTCCGCCCCGATCCGTTCTGCTGATCGGGCCGGGCGATGTGATTGGCGTGAATCCGCAGATGGTGTTGCGCACCGAGCCGCGCGCTGGCGTGACCAACTTCGAGACGAACTACCTCGCGTACGTCGACTTCTACGACGAAGACTTTGCGTGGCGCTACACACCCGATGTTCCCGATGCGGCCCGGCATCGACTGATGCCCTGGGTCACGCTGCTGGTGCTGAAGGAGCAGGAGTTCGAGGCGCACGATGGCCGGCCGCTGCCGGTGATCGCGCTGACGGCGGGGGCCGACCTGGCGGCCATGTTCCCGCCGGTCACGCAGCTGTGGGCCTGGGCCCATGTGCATGTCAATGCGTCTATGGGAAGCGACGGGCCGCCCAACCTCGAGATCCTCGGCGGTCTGCTGCTGCAGAACCCTGACCTCGGCTACTGCCGGCTGATGTCGCCGCGGCGACTTGAGCCCAACACACGCTACCGGGCGTTCGTCATACCCACCTTCGAGGTCGGCCGGCTGGCCGGGTTGGGCGAGCCGGTGCCGGATGCCGTCCCCGGGCTGAAGATCGCATGGCAGTCCGGCCGGACCTTCCCGGTCTACTACGACTGGTGGTTCCGCACCGGCGAGGCCGGCGACTTCGAAGACCTCGTCAAGGCGCTGGTTCCGCGCGATGTCGACGAGCACGTCGGCATTCGCGAGATGGATATCCGGTTGCCAGGCTTTCAGTTGCCCGCGACGACCGGACAGCCGAACCAAGTGGTTGGCCTGGAAGGCGTCCTGCTCGCGCCTACAACCAAGCACTTACCGGTGGATCCCGCCTGCGATCTGCCGTCGTCGCTCGCAGTGGACGCGAACGCACCTGCCGACGCTCAGGCCAGCGGCGTGCCGGGCACCGAAGACCCGTTGATCAGCATCCCGCTGTACGGCAGGTGGCACGCGCTGATCGATCGCGTGCAGCCGTTCGCCGAGCATCGCAACTGGATCAACGAATTGAACACCGACCCTCGCTTTCGGGCCGTCGCGGGCATGGGCACGAAGGTCATCCAGGCGAACCAGGAGAAGTACATGCAGCTCGCCTGGGAGCAGATCGGTGACGTTTTGTCGCTGAATCGCAAGATCGCTTTCCTGCAGTTCTCGGTGAAGGCGAGCGATTCGCTGCACGCCAGGCATCTGATGACGCTGGAGACTGCGCAGGCGCTGGCGGTCACCGCGCCGGTCATGCGCAAAGTGCTGGGAAGCCCGGTCACGGTCCAGACACTTGTGGCTCGCAGCCGGCTGCCGCGTGCGGCTCTGAGCGGCGCCATGCGCAAGCATCTGCGGGCGCGCGGCCAGCTCGCGCGTCGCACCTTTGGCTCATTGGCAGTGTCAGCCGGCAGTGGCAAGAACGCGCTGGGGGGCATGATCGCCGGGCTGAATGCCGGATCGCTCACGACAGCAGCGCCGCGGCCGGCACCCGATGGTGCGACCTACGAGCGGACCCTGGCGGGCGCCACACCCTCGCTTCCGGGCGGCCTCGCATGGATCGCCCGGCACCGCCTGATCTTGCTCGCGCTGATCCTTGTCGTGGCGTTGGTCGCCATCGCATCGGCAGCGTCCATCGGGCTCATCGTGATTGCGCTGACCGGTGCCGCGGGCGCGGTTGCGGCCTATCTTCGGCTGAACCCGGTGGTGCTCGCACTCGATACCGTCGCGGCGTTCCAGCCGGACGCCCTGACGGCAGAGGCGATTCGCGCACTGCCGCCGAACGATGCGTTCTCGCTTCCCGCTTCGGGCGACACCACGGCCCGGCCGACACCGACTACCGCCCCATCCACGGCGGCGCCAGCGGGCGGGACCGATTCGGTGCAAGGCGCGAAATTCCGAGAAGCAGCGCTGCGCTTCAATGCGCTCGTCTCCGACCGACCGCCGCCGCTCCCGGAGGTCCTGCCGCTCACGCTGGACCACATCCAGGCTCGCATGACGCGGGTGCTGCGACCGGCTCCGGCCATCGCTGCCCGATACGCGACCACGCTGAGCGTCGGCAAGCGTCCATTTGCGCAATACACCGATGACTATCACGATGTACAGGTGGCTCCTGAGGAGCCGCGAATCGCTCCGGTGATGGCGTATCCGGATATCCAGCTGCCGATGTACGTCCCGCTGCGGGATCTGCAGAAGGACGACTTCGTGCCGAATCTGCATCTGGTGCCCCCGGACACCATTTCGCTGATGCTCACCAATCCGCCGGTGATCGAGTCGTACATGACAGGTCTCAACCACGAGTTCGCGCGCGAGCTGCTGTGGCGCGAATACCCCACCGACCAACGCCCCAGCAGCTTCCGGCAGTTCTGGGACATGTCGCACTACGTCGATACCGAACATCTGTCGGCATTCGATCTTGCCGAACGCAAGCGCGACATCAAGCGGATTCACGAGTGGCCGCTCGAGACGGTTCTGGGCACGCATGCAAATCGCCCGCATCCCGACAGCACGCCACGCGTGGTGCTGATCATTCGCGGCGACCTACTGAAGCGCTACCCCGACACGATGATCTACGCACAGCGCGCTCGCTGGGGTGATCCGCCCGACCACCAGGATCACCTTACGCTGTACGACGAGACGGGCGCCAAGGCCGACGCCGATGTTGCCGATCCGAATTTCAGGTATTCGATGTTTCGCGCCCAGGTGGCCCCCGACATCACCTTCATCGGCTTCGACCTGACCCTTGATGACGCGCGTGGCGACCCTGCACTGGAAGAGTCATCCGCCTCTCGCGGCAGCACAGAGGCCGATCGCCTCGGATGGTTCTTCGTGCTGCAGGAAGTTGTCGGGGAGCCTCGCTTCGGCCTGGACGAGCACAAGGTCACGTCCTCGGAGGATCCGCTGCGGTGGGACAACCTCGCGTGGGAAAACCTGGGCACGTCCACGGCCATCATCGACCTCGACAAGCCTTTCGCGACTCAGCCACTGGGCTCGGACACCGGCGGCGCGACCTGGGGCAGTCATGCCGCCGACATGGCGTTCATCCTCTATCAGAAGCCGGTCCTGGTGGGCATCCACGCGCGGGACATGCTGAAGAACCTCTAGCCGTTGCCAGGAGATTCCGTGGCCGACATCAACGATCTGCGTCGCGCGGCGTCCGCCTCCCGGCAGGCGCGCGACGCTGCTCGCACCGAGCTGCGCGACAGTGCGCTGCAATTGAACCGGGTCGACCGAGCGTTGTTAGAGGCCCGGCGGCAGGGTGCGCATGAGGCGAACGACGCGAATGGCGAACATGGTGAGCAGCCCAATCGCCGCGTCTCGAAACTGGAGCGCGAGCAGGCTGCGCTGCGCGAGCAGATCGACGCCGGCAAGCGCAGGCTCGACAGCAGCCGCGAGCGTGCGCGGGCCGTTCTCGACCCGTTCTTCGTCGATCCACAGAACCTGGTGTCGCAACTCGACGCCACGACGCCGTTCCTGCTGTTTCCGGTGCGGATCGAAACGAAGTTTGCGAACGCGGCCGACGGCGTCGAATTGCGCGTGCGGATCTTTCCGGATGACATCGCGATCGCTCATCACGAGAAGACCCTCACGGCAGGGGAACAGAGCGCCGGCGAAGACTACTGGCGCTCGCGTGCTCAGGGTAGCGTCGCGCCCACTGCCGGCCAGGGCGACACGATCATCCGCGGCGCCTGGAATCTGATCGCATCGCGCTGTGGGTCGTACCGGTCCAGCTGGATCGTGCGCGCGACGCAGCCTTCCAACTGGTCGGGCGAGGGGGCTGCGCCGGTGGTGCTGAACTTTCCTGTGCTCGAAACCAAGCCGCTGAATTGGAGCGAGGTGCCGAGGTCCCAGGTCATGCCCGACCTGTTCGCGATCGTGCTTGAGCGTGGCGAAGACTCGCGCACCGTACTGGGCCGGCCCGTCCCGGATGACCTGGCGTTGGGTCCGGACCCACTCCAAGCCGACGGCTTCCTGACCCGCGACGCGACGTCGAAGCGCCTGGATATCTCGGATGACCTGCGATGGCTGATCGACTTCAACCGAGCCGAGGCGGTAGGCATGGGCGTGCGCATTGCGCTCTCGCGCAACGAGCGGATCGAAGGGTTCGATCGGATTCTAGTGCTGGGGCTTCGACTGTCCAGCGATGGCTTCGACAGCGCCGCGTTACTGGCCGAGCTTGTTGAGAGCCACCGCTACAGCCAGGGCATGTCGATCGTGGCGCAGGGAACGCCGACCAACAACACCGAGGAGGCGAAGTCCGGTCTCACGACAGGCGGCGAAAGCGTCGCCGAGACTTATGCGCTGGAGCACGACGCAGATCCGTACCCTGTGTCCGCCAATCCGCTGCGTCAGCTCGACGGCCAACGGCTCGCCAACGCACTCGGCGTGCCGCTTGATGCTGTGCGCGCGCTGCCGAATGCGCGCCGCGCCGACATTGCCGAATCAGTCGCGATGAATCGTGCACTCTGGAGCGCGACGCTCGGGAACTTCGTCAAGGAGTTGCTCGACGGATCGTTCACGCCGGGAGACATCGGACGGATGCAGAGTTTCCTGACCGAGTTTGTGCATGGGCGTGGGCTGGTACCGGCGATTCGCGTCGGCGCGCAACCCTATGGCGTTGTTGTCACCGGCTCCTTCGATGATTGGATCTGGGACGAGTCGGAATCCGGTCGCGACGGCGATTTCTGGGCGCGGCTGCAAGCGCAGCTCGCGCTGCTTCGCAGCCACTGGCAGAGCGTTGCCAACCGCGATGTTCGATTCGTCGGCAAGCGCGATTCGAAGGGCGTTCTGCTCGATCCGTTCGAGACGCTGATCGATGTCATCGGCCTGCAGGCCAGCTCGGTCGAATTCTGGTCGCGAACCGGCGTGCCCGACGCCTATCTGGCCGCGTTGGCGGCGTACGCGGAAAATGATGCAGACCTGGTCAAGAACTGGATTGCCAATGCCAAGAACAACCGCACGCTCGAGTTGGTCAACGCGCATCTGCCGGCCAGCAGCAAGGCGGCCATCGGTCGTGTCTTGTTCCTGGAGAAGCCCGAACCGGTCAGGTCGCCGGTGATCGACGGCGATCCGTCGCTGCCATTGTCCGAGTCCCAGCCCATCCGTCCGTACGACACGGTCGCGGGTCACAACTACATCGCATGGCTGGCGACGGCGTCGAATGCGGATATTCAGAATCAGCGCTTCCTCGGGGCGGACGGCAAGGCTGTGGCATCCCCTGATGCCCTGCTGTACAAGTTGCTGCGCGTCGCGACCCTGGCCGAGGTGCAGGCGCGCACCAGGCTGCTGGCCGAACGCGTGCGCGCCGATGTCTTCGCAGACGCGCCCAGTATCGGCGAGACGCCCAACATCGCCGCGCCAGTGCTGATGCCCGCGCACTTCGCGATGGTCGACACCGAGAAGATCGGGCTCACGCAGCAAAGCATGTCCACCGGCGACTACTTGTTGGGCCACGCCAGGGCGGCCACGCCGGTGGCGCAGAAACCGCCGGAAGCGGCGCCCCTCGCGACCCTGATGGACGCGCTCGTGGCCCTCGCTAGTCTGCCGACGGCCCGGCTGGAGCGGTTGTTGGCCGAGCATGTCGACATCACCTCCAGCCGTCTGGATGCCTGGCTGGGTGGCATGTTCGCGCGCCGCCTGGCGATCCAGCGACAGCGGCAGCAACGACCGGGCACGTTTATCGGCGCCTATGGCTGGCTGGTCGACGTGCGTCCGGCCAAGGACAGGCAAGCGGTGCCCGCGGCAGAGATTCCAGGTGAACTGAAGGATGCTGTCGACGGGCCCGTGGTCAGCTTTGCGCACAACGGGGGCTTCGTTCATGCGCCGTCGTTGTCGCATGCCGTCACTGCCGCCGTGCTGCGCAATGCCTATCTGACGCATGCCGAGCCGCAGGTCGCCGATCGCATGGCGGTCAACCTGTCGTCGGCGCGCGTTCGCATGGCACTCGACTACATCGACGGCCTGCAGAACGGACAGGAGCTCGGTGCCTTGCTCGGCTACCAGCTCGAACGCGGGATGCACGAGGGGCATCCGGGTATCGAGCTCGATGCGTTTGTCTACGTGCTGCGCCAGCGCTTTCCGCTGATTTCGAATAAGCTGACCGCGACTCCCGGCGACGCTCCTGCCGAAGTGGTCGAAGCTCGGAACGTCGTCAACGGCTACGATTTTCTCGACTTCATCAAGGACAAGTCCTATCCGTATGGCATCGACGGCCTGCCGGCCGCGGCGGGCTCGCCCGCACAGGTGGCGCAGGCCGGTGCGCTGCAGGCCGAGGTCAGCCGCCTGCGCGACGCGCTCGATGCGGTGGCCGATCTGCTGCTCGCCGAAAGCGTCCATCAGGTCGTTCAGGGAAACCATGCGCGCGCCCGCGGCGCGATTCAGGCGCTCACTGACGGTGAGTTTCCGCCGCTTCCCGACGTCGTCCAGACTCCGCGCAGCGGTAAGTCACTGACGCATCGGGTCGCGTTGTTTCTCGAGCCCGGCGCTGGCGGCGGGTGGACCGCTCTGCCTACGCCGCGTGCAACTGGCAATGCGCCGCTGAATGACTGGCTGGCCTCGGTACTCCCGGACCCTGCCGAGATTCAATGGCAGGTCTCACTGGGTACCGATCCTCCGCGATTCCCCAGTGTCGCGACACTCGGCCTCGAACCGGTCGACCTGGTGCTGATGAGCGGTGAGCGCATTGGCGATCTGACCAGTTCGCTCGAACAGCTTCTGGTACGCGACTTCCGCGAGACCCATGGCGTCGCCGATGATGTCCTGACTTTCATGTTCAAGAAGCCCGATCCGTCGTTTCCCGCTGCGACGGCCCTGATCTTCGATCCGAACACGGCAAAGCCGGGAGCGCACTCGCTGGGCAGCCTGCTGCCGCTGCTGAAGGCGCTCAGGCGTCTCGTCACAGCGGCAAGGCCGCTGGGGGCGAGGGATCTGATGCGACCCACCGAGGCAGCGCAGGCCCATCCGGAGAACCCGAATGGCTTCGACGGTACTGCGGCGCCGCTCAAGGATCTCGGCGAACTCAAGGCCCGTGTCGAAGCCGCACATGCGTCGTTGACCGTCCATGCCCAGGCTCTGCGGGCGCTGATTGTCACGATGCAGCCCCTGGCCGATGCGCTCGCGCAGGCCGCGGTTGCAGCGCCGACCGTAACGCCGCCAATCCAGCCCGCGTGGACCGCGCTGCTGCCACAGCTGCGCGATCGACTACGCGCCATCGCTCTGTACGGATTACCCGAGGCAATGCCGTCCGCGGCGCTGACGATGTCGGTGGGTTCTGTGTCGGCTGAGTTCACGCAAGCGACGGGAGTCGAAGCCGTCGTCGGACAAAAGCTCGCGAAGTCGCGTGCGCTGCTCGACACCGCGTTCGTGACCCCGCTACCACCGGATCCGATCGAGGCCGCGCGCGCAATCGGTGTTCGTGTGTCGACGCGCGTGGACGCTTATTCGCAGGCCGCCAGGATGCTGCTCGGGGATGAATACGTCGCGATCCCGCTGTTCGCAGCGCACCCCGAAGGGCTGCCCGAACTCGCCGCCGCGACGGCCGCTCCGGCCGAAACAGATGCGCTGGTCGTGGAGGGCTGGATTCAATCGCTCGCCCAAGTTCGCCCCGCGATGAGGGCCTGGGACATGTTGGCGTCGTACCAGGACTGGCTGCGCGGCCCTGCGGTCGACTTCGTGCCGATTCAATTGCCTGTGGAGCCCGGCGCGCGCTGGCTGGGCAGCAGCTACGCTAACACCGTGACAGCCGACGACGCCGTGTCGATCGCCGTGCATCGCGCGCCCGCCAGCTATGCATCACCGATGGCGGGCTTGCTGATCGACGAGTGGACCGAACTGGTACCCGCCGCAACGGAAACGACCGGCTTGGCAATGCACATCAATCGGCCGAACGCGGTCGCCCCGCAGGCGTTGCTGCTCGCCGTCGCGCCGCGAGCCACCGGTCGATGGGCCTGGGAGGACCTGGTCGCGATCCTGCACGACACGATGGACCGGGCCCGACTGCGCGCCGTCGAGCCGGATTCCATCGGCTATCCGTACGCCCAGTTGCTGCCGACCATCGTGACGCCGTTCGACGAATCGATGCTAATGGCAGCGGCCAAGTTCGCAAACGTCGCGGCGGCCACCAAGGCATGACGCCCATCAACGTGCGGGGATAGGACTTCATGGCAACGTTCCAACTCGAAAGCGCCATCGCACTGATGCACCAGGGCCTGACGTTTCCGCCTGCCATCGTCGGGTGGAATCGCCTCGAAGGCCGTCCGCGCACCGTGCAATTCGATCGCGCGCTGCGGGCGGAGGTGCGTGACGCCCTGTGGCTCCTGACGCGCCAATGGCAGTTCGGCGAATTCAATGGTGAGGATGCGGGATCGCCGGTCGAGGTCCGCACGGCGGTGAGAGTCGACTCGCTTCAGCACTATGCCGTCACGCCCGACCAGGCCGTGGCATACGACGGTAGCGTGCCGCTCGAGACCCACGTGGAACGCGAGCCGATCAGATTCGATCTCGTCATCCACTCGCAGGTGACCCGATACTTCTGGCGACTAATCGGACCGACGCTTGTGACAAGACCTGCAGTCCGGGCTGCTTACCTGGCCGGCTACCCGCTGCGCGCCGTCAGCGGCGTGGACGACGACGATGCGCGCCATGTGCTGCAGATCGGCGGCGCGCACTTGCTTGATGCAAGTGACCTGCTGTCAGAGATCGCCAGTGGCGCTCACGACACACGGGTGAACGGCTTGGCGGGTAGCGTCGGCCTCGCTGCGGCCGACATCGCTCAACTCCAGCAGGCTGGTCTCAAGCTTCGGGCCTGGTTCTTGGCACAGTTCAGCCAGCCGCTGGAGGATGGCGACGACGCTTGGCGGCCACAGTCTCTCGAATATCGGTTCGCCGTGGCCACGGAGACAGCGGAGCGCGGACAGAGTGTGCTGGTCGCCAACCACTACACGCAAGGTCACCTGGACTGGTACGCCTTCGACGTCGACGCGACGCCAGGCGCAAGACTGACCCGGCGTGACGCGAGCGCGGCAGTCGTCACGCCGAGCTCGGTGACTCCTGTGTCGTTCATTCCGACGCCCGTGTCCTTCGGCGGCATGCCCAGGCCGCGGTACTGGGAAATGGAAAGTCGGCAGATCGAATTCGCGGACATCGATGCCAACACCACCGACGTTGCTAAGCTCCTGCTGACCGAATTTGCACTGATCTACGGCAATGACTGGTGCGTGATTCCGTATGAGGTTCCAGTCGGTTCTCTGTGCGAAGTGGTTGGCATGCTCGTCATGGATGATTTTCAGGAGCAGTCCTTGTTGCTGCCCGCGGGCCGCGGCCGCGACGATGGTTGGCAACGCTGGTCTATGTTCACGATGAGTCGGTCACCTCCCGTTGGCGAGGCCGATCTGAGGCTGCTCGTCCCGCCCGCATTGCCCAAGCTGATGGAGGCACCGTCACTCGAGAAGGTCTATTTCCTGCGTGACGAGATGGCGAACATGGCCTGGGGAGTCGAGCGCACGGTGCCGTCACGGCTCGGCTTCGGCATCGATGCAGCGCGGCTGGCATCGCGATCGGCTGGCCTAGCACCGGCCGCGGCTGCGCCGCTGCCGACCACGGCGCCGGTGCGCTATCTGCTCGGCACTGACGTTCCAGCCAATTGGTTCCCCTTCATTCCGGTGCATGTGCCCGGCAGTAATCGCTCGGTGCAACTGCAACGCGCTCGGATGCCGAGCGAAGGCGGCGTTGCCAGGACGCGCAACGGTGTCATCCTCGACGTGGCGGCGCCTTACTACATCAATGAAGAAGAAGTGCCGCGCGCGGGTAAGCTCGTCACACGCGGTTATCAGCGCGGCCGATGGATCGATGGGACAACTTACACCTGGGTCGGGCGACGGGTGCTGGCAGGGCGTGGTGAGGGGGCCAGCGGACTCGCGTTCGATCAGCTTCGAGATGTGCCGAACGCGGATGTGTAGGAACGTCGCATATTCAACTCTTGAGCGAGCGCCGATAACGCCTCGCAGCGGCGATTTCTCTGGGGCGTGTCGCACGCGTATCCCGACAACCACGAGATGCTCAAGCACTGCATGGTCAGATACGACGCGCTCTCTGCATGGTGCGTATCCTGTCAAGACGCGCAACTGGCCACCGAACAAGCATTGAGCGGCGGGCCAGGAAGCCGCCGGCGTCGAACGCACCCAATCCGGAAAGTGGCCGTGTTGCCCATCCGGTCTCACGGCCCGCTGTTTTCCCAGAACCAGCCGTTCGTCGATACCCGCTTGCCGGCAATGGACCAGAGGCTTGTCGGTCGGCGATTGTGATCGAGCATTCGAGATTGACCCCAAGCGAAACTATGGGAGACGGCCGTGCCGAAACGGTGATTTCCTACTGCCCGAATGAGCGCTCGCGACTTACCGTTCCAATCGATCACGACCGACCAAGATACGCAACCTGTGTGGCAGATTCCATCTCTGCACGCGATGCCAGCGCGGCAAGCAACGACATTGCGTCGTCGGCTCGGGCCGTAGGCACGAACAGATGATCATGATGGAAGGCCGCTACCGCGTTGCAAGGAATGCCGGCCTTCGCGAGGGCGGTGGTCACCGTGGCCAGAAACCCGATGGCGTCGAGCGAGGAGTGCACCGTCAAGGTGATGAGCCTGGCCTCGAACACATGCGGCACGTTGGCGCGCTCGGCCTGAGCGCGCTCGACGATCGCGGTCAAGCCCTCGGCCTCCCTGAAGGTGCAGATCGGGCTGAGACCTTGGGGAAGCTGAAAGTCCGCAAAGTTGCAGTACACGAATGTCTGCGGGTGCAGTTGAGGTGCCATGTGCTGTTGCAGTCTTCTTAGATCACTTTCACCGGTCATCCGATGTTCTCCTCAGGTAGCGCGCGTGTCTTCGCATGGGCGCAAATATTATCTGCGCTCGCTGACGCCGCGGCATAGACCTTCGACATCAAAACCACCGCCTCGGCCTGCTCTCGTTTAGCGTGTCTGACGGACCGGAAAAATTCCTAAACATCATCAGTTGAGGTGAATCGCCTGATACCGTTTGGCGCCAGTGGGAACACCGGACCGCAGGGCTTCGCCATCCCGCTGCCGATTCGCTGCCGGTGCGATGCGGCGAAGAAGGAGTCTTCAGAATGGAGTCGCATTCGGAAGTCCTTTCGGACATTGCAGAGCTCGGATCGCAACTGCGCAGTCGGGGCGAGGCGCACCGCGGCCTCCTGCGATTGAGCCCGGCACGCCCGCTACTGGATGTCGCCATTGACTGGGTCATCGTCTTCGCAAGCGTCAGTGCGGTCGCCTGGCTGGGCCACTGGATTGCGCCGCTGGCTGTCTGCGTCATCGCCAATCGGCAGCGTGCTCTCGGCAACATCCTGCACGACGCTGGTCATCGCAACCTGTGGCGTGACCGATTTCGAAACGACCTGATGGCGCGTGTGCTGGTCGCACCGCTGCTGTTCGCCAGCCTGACGAGCTATCGGGAGGCCCATTTCAGGCACCACATTGCGTTGGGGGATGACCGGCGAGATCCTGACTTCCTGTCCATAGCGGATCGGCCACCACCGCACTGGCGTACCAGCTTTGCTCGCCACTTGTGTTCGTGGCCGGCGTGGCTGGGTTCGTTTGCGGGGCACCTGGCCGCCCGCGACGTTGCGCGCACGAGCAAGCTGTTCATCGTTGGCTGGTGGTTGACTGGACTGTCTGCGTTGGTGGCCCTCGCGGACGCCGAGTTCGCGACAACCTTCGTGCTCCTGTGGCTCGTGGCCAGAGCGAGCATCTTCCACCTCATCACGACGTTCCGCGAGATGTGCGATCACTTCGGACTGCGCCCCGGGGGCGTCTTCACGTTCACTCGCGACATGGCCTGCCATGGCTTCTGGCGCCAGTTCATCCACCCCCGCAACAACGGCTACCACCTGACGCACCACCTGCTGCCGGCCGTTCCCTACTACCGGCTACCGGAAGCCCACCGCCTGTTCAGGCAGATGCCTGCATATCAGGCGAAGGCCCATGTGTGCCAGTCGTACTTCTCTGGTGACCGTGCGGTGACCCGCGCGTGGCAGGCCTCGGAGCCCCAATGACGAACCGTACGCTAGGCAGTCTGCAGGTCGCAGCATTGCTGGTGTCCGCCAGCTACGGCATCGGCTTTCTGTTCGGCTCGGGGGAATTGGCGGTCCAACACGGCATGGCCGGCAGCGTCTATGGAATCGCTACGGCGCTCGGCATGCTGGTCCTGGCCGCGTTCGCCAGATACCTCTGGGCAGCGGGTATCCCGGTCTGGGACTTGTTCGGACGGGCCTACGGTCCGTGTGTGCAACGCGCTGTCGCGCTGTTGTCTCTCGTCTGGATGGCCGGCGTCCTTGCCGCACAGATTCAGGGCGGCGTGGCCGTGATCCATTTGCTCGGGCTGGACGGATCGCCGGCCTATCTGGTGATGTTGGCACTCATCTATGGTGCCTCGCGCCTGGACCTCAGATTCGCGTCGGGCGTGTTTGCGCTGTGCCTGCTCGCGAGCGGGCTCGTGCTCGCGTATGCGCTGGTCGTCAGCGGTGGAATCGATCTCTACCTCCACGCCGTGCCGACGTTCGTGCACGATCTCTCGACCTTCGACCCGGCCCGGCTGCTGGCAATGACACTGGCCGTGGGGCTGCTGGTCTGCACCGGTGCCGACTACCACCAGTTCGTTCTGGCCGCACGCCGTCCGTCGGTGGCGATCCTGGGCTGCATCTTGGCCGGTCTGGGACTGATCTTGATCGGGTTCTTGCCGTCGGCAGTGGTCGTGACGATGCAGCATGCCGGTTCCCTCACGGGCGTTGCTGACGCCAAGCAAGTGGTGCCGTTGCTGCTGGCTCGGGTGGCCGGATCGGTCGGCCCGGGCGCTGACAAGGTCATGCTGGTCGCGCTGTCGGCCGCAGCCCTCGGATCGGGTGCGGCGATCCTGCGTGCGATGACGAGTGCGCTTGCAGCGGCAGTTCCCGGTCGGCGGTCGACCTCTCACCCCGTGCTCGCCATGGTGGCCCTCGCCCTCGGTGCCGTGGTTGCTGCACGCGGTCAGGGCATCGTCGACACCATGGTGTCGGTGAACGTGGTCTACATCGCGAGCGTCGGCGTGTGCTTCGCGGCTTTGCTGAGGCGGGTGTCGATGTCGCCCGCGCACGCCGGCGTCATCATGGCCGGGGGAGGTGTGGCATCGCTGGCTGCTTACTTGGCCGGTTGGGCCGGCTGGCTGGTCAAGGGAGCCGATATCGTCTCACTCGCGTGTGGGCTCGGCGCCTCGGTGGCAACGGCGTTGTTCCTGGCCTTGACTACTGGCGGCTGGTTTCGCCGGGCTTCCGGTCCCCGGCGCTGACGACCGATACGCCGCTGGCCGCAACCGGCCCCGCGCGTGCAGAAGGGGTGAGGTGTCCCCGAGCGACGCTGACGATCAAGCTCGTGATCTCCCGTGCCAGCGGTGGTTCCAGCTCCCAGTGGTGCCAATACAGGTCGACCATCACCGGCGCATCAGTCGCGATATCGAGCAAGCGCCCCTCATCCACATGCGAACTGGCCTGCGAGCTGGGAACGAGGCCGTAGCCGGCGCCCATGACGATGCCCTCCAGCAAGGCCAGCGGGGACGGCAGGAAGTGCTTCGCATAGTGGTCGATGGCGAAGCCGAAGTGACGCTGCAGGAACTCGTCGTGCAACGAGTCCTTGCGGTTGAACAGCACGGCCGTTGCGGCGAGCACGGCGGGAACGGTGAGCCCGTTCGGAAAGAACTCCTCGGCGAACGCCGGTGTGGCGTAACAGCGGTATTCCATGGCGCCCAGGCAATCAGCGAGAAACCCGGTCGCCGGTTTCGCGTCGGTGGAGATGCAGCCGACGACCTCCCCGCGGGCGAGCCGTGCCGACGTGTGGTCCTGGTCATCCGTGACGACCTCCAGGGCGATGCGCCGCTTCAGCAGCAACTCCTTCAGCACATTCGGGAACCAGGTCGCCAGCGAATCCGCATTGACCGCGATGGCCAGCGGGACCGGCGCATGAGGCTTGGGGCTGGGCATCAGCTCATTCAGCGCCGCAGCTTCGAGCATGCGCAGGGCCTTCACGTATCGCAACAGGATCTCGCCCGCTGGCGTCGGTGCGATGGGTTTCTCGCGCACCAGCAGGACCGTCGCCAGCGACTCCTCCAGCGCCTTGATGCGTTGGGAGACGGCCCCGCGCGTGATGTTGAGGACGCCGGCCGCGCGCTCGAAGCTCTGCTCCTCGGCAACAGTGGCGAACGTCTCCAACTGATCGCGATCCAGCATCTGACTCGCTCCGGTCTGCCGCACCCTCGCGGCGCGTCGCACGACTGCATTCGAGAGGGGGCGACCGTGCTTGTCAACTACGCCAATGTATCGGTGCTTGCTCGTCCTTACAGCTGGCTCCGTCTTTCGGCATCCCGAAAGCTCCCTGCATGAGTGCCCGAGTTGCTCGGGCACTCGACAGGGGCCGCTCTTCGGGATTGCTCCCTGCGAGCGTCCTCATCCCTCGTCGGCCCGGTTGAGCGGCCCCCCATTCGCCGTTCGCCTCTTGTGCGAACCGTAGCGCCGCGCGCGCGGACACAAGGGTCTTTCGCGGCATAAACGGCCGCCTTCCCGCCGACGCGTTCGCTCTGGCGGGCCCCTTCCATTTATTCCACGGTGCCCTTGCATCCGCGCTTCATCGCGGCGCTCGCGGTCTCGCACGGCGACCGACGAATGCGGGGCAGAACTCAGCTCAACAGCCCACCCGACGCCGAGGGATCAACAGCCACACCCGGCTCCCTCGGAAATTAGGGCAGGGGGTTTGAGGACTCGAAAGGCAATCACGTGGCAATGCGAAGCGACATCGAGAAGGACCGCGTGGGGCGACAGTTCTTACGAACGGTTGCCGCGCACCGGCAGCGTTGGGCGCTCCCGTGGCCCGGCGTGCCGCCGTGATGAGCTGTCACCCCAGGTCTCTCGAATCATCATCAACGATTGGAGTTCATCATGGAACACACGAAGGAATTGCTGTCGGTGCCGTTGGCGAGTCTCGTGCCATCGCGGTACAACGTGCGTCGGCACACGGCTGGGCAGGTCGAAGAACTTGCTGCGCTGATCGACTCACAGGGGCTGCTGCACAACCTGGTTGTCACCGAGCAGCTGGTGGGTCGCGGCAAGGCGCGCAAGCTCAAGTTTGGAGTCGCGGCCGGTGAACGGCGGCGGCGGGCGCTGTTGCTGTTGCAACAACGGGGGCGACTGCCCAAGTCGCACGAAGTGATCTGCGAGCTGGTGCCGCCCGAGCGTGCGCTGGAAGTCAGCATGGCCGAGAACAGCGGCCGAGAGGCGGATGTGGCGGTGCGCTTCGGGGTGTCTCCGTTGATAGTGAGACGGCGCCTGAAACTTTCTGCCGTGTCGCCGAAGCTGCTGGCACTCTATCGGCAGGGCGGGATCAACCTCGATCAGTTGATGGCCCTGGCGCTGAGTGACGACCACGCGGCACAGGAGCACGCGTGGTTTGATGCCCAACCTTGGGATCGCGCACCCGCCGCGTTGCGGCGCACGCTGACGGTCGGCGAGATCGAGGCTGCTGGCAACGCACTCGTGCGCTTCGTCGGCATCGAGGCCTACGAGGGAGCCGGCGGCGTCGTGCGGCGCGACTTGTTTGACGACGACAGGAGCCTGTCCAACCCCGCTGTATTGCAACGGCTGGCCGTGGAGAAGCTGGTGGCCATCGCGGCCTCGGTGCGCGAGGAAGGCTGGGCCTGGGTGGAGGCGCGGGTCGAAGTGGACTCGCATGCGCTGCGGCAGTTCACCCCCAGCGAATACAGCATGCGTGAGCCGACGCAGCAGGAACGGGGCGCGCTGGCTGAACTGTCTCGGCGTGGCACAGAACTGGACCGGCAGTCGCGTGCACTGGAAGCGGCGTCCGACTGGGCGCCCGAGGAAGCGGAGTGCATCGACCTCGAAGAGCAGGACATCGCAGCGCGGCGCAAGGCGATCAACGATGACATGAAAGTTTGGGAGCCCGAGGTGATGGTGCATTCGGGCGTGATCGTCACGGTCAGCAGAGAAGGCGATGCGGACGTGATCAGAGGCCTTGTGCGTGAGGTGGATCGGAAGGCCTTGGTGTTATCGCAGAAGGCCGCGGGCAAGGCAATGCAACGCGACCATGGCGAAGCGTCCCATGATGGCGCATCGGGCACCGACGACACAGATAGCAGGGCAGCCGGTTGCAGCGACAGCCTCATGCGACGGCTGTCTGCACATCGCACGGTGGCCTTGCAGATCATGCTGGCTCGCAACACGCCAGTGGCACTTGCGGCGCTGGCCCATGCCTTCGTGCAGCGAGTCTTTGGCGATGAGTATCGGCGCGCCGGGTCGGCGTTGCAGATCGCACCCCAGCTGTCGGCGCACGCGCTGCAAACGGTCGCCGACGACCTGGAACAGAGTCCTGCCTGGGTGGCGCTGGAGGCGGTCAAGCTCGCGTGGAAGGAGCGACTTCCCGAACAGCCACGCGAATGGCTGGGCTGGTTGATCGCCTTGCCACAGGCTGAAGTGCTGAACCTTCTGGCGCTCTGCGCTGCATCGACGCTGAACGCACTGCCGAGCTCTGCTGCTGCAGGCGAAGTGAACGTGCTCGCCGAGACCGTTGCGCTGGACATGGCCGAATGGTGGGAGCCGACGGCGCAGGGCTACTTGAACCATGTGCCCAAGGCTCAGATCATTGAGGCACTCAAGGAAGCCGGTCCCGACCTTGCCGACGATGGCATCGGTGGCATGAAGAAGGACGTGCTGGTGGTGAAAGCAGCGTCGCGCTTGGCCGGCAAGCGCTGGCTCCCGGCGCCGCTGCGACATCTGCCGGCTTGATGCGAACGAGCGGGCGGGGTTGAACCTGCTCGCTCGATCCCGATCGGAGTGAATCATGTGGCTGCTGTATGCACGGACACCGCGACCGGACGCGCCGTACTGGTCCGGCCGGCGCCTGCTTGCAGTCGTTGATGCCCTTGGGTGGCCGCTTCTGTGGGTATTTGGGTTTAGCCATTTGCCGAGGCCAGTCGGCGTCGTGGCGCCGCTCATCACAGCCGTGGCTCTGTTGTGCGCCATTGGCCGGCTACACCGGGCGCTGTGGTTGAACCATCGGTACCGGTTCACGACTTGGCGTTGGGGCAGACTGGCGGCGGCATTGCTGCTCGTGGGCGCGGTAATGAAGATGATGTTGCCCGCGTGAAATGCATGCAGAGCGAAGGTTTCGAAGCCCCTTCGGACGGTTCTCGTACAGCGGCACGGATTCGCGTCAGTGCGTGACGGTGGGGCGGCCTTCGCTCCATCGCTCGAGGTCGATACGGCGCCACGCGATGGCACGCTTGGCCAGCCGCACAGGCGATGGGAATTTGTCCTCAGCCATGAGGCGGTAGATGGTCGAGCGCCCCAGCCCGGTCAATCGCATGACCACCGCAATTCTCAGGAAGAGCAGGGCGTGAGCGTCCGCAGCTTGCTCATGAACTTCGGGCTGACGTTGCGGCATGTCATGGCTCCTGGGGCGGTGTCGTCGTGTCAACTCTAGGTCGAGAGGTCTCACTGAGTGGTGATGACTTTCGGCGAAAAACTGTCGCGAGGCGAGCGGTGCGCCATCGCCGATGGATCTGAATCGCTCAGGGTCTCGAAAGTTTCCATTGGTCATTCGGCTGTTTGCTGCCCTCTGCCATCGTTCGCTTGCGGCCGCCTCGGTCAAAAGGCATCGCGTCGAGCGGCCCCTAACGGCACGAGCGCAGACCTTGATATGTTGCTATTTGACTACAGCTGGCCGCGCTATCGATCTTTCGCGTGGCCTTAGGGGCGGCGCGTTTAGGCAGAAATAGCGCACTTAACGAATCGAGACAACGACAGGTCTAGCAAACCCTTGCAGGTTGTGTTTAACTCTGCTATGGACAAACGTAGCTAGGGCTGGTTGTGGCTCAACTGGAATACGCGGTTGATGATGCAACGTACTTGCCTTCCGATCCCTCGGAAGCGTTGTCGCGGCCGCAGGCCGCGCATGGGTTGGTTCGCATCCTCCCCGATCCCGACGCGCCATCCGACTGGTATGCCATGAGTGATCAGGGTTCCAGCTATATGCGCTGGGAATCCCAGAGCGGGTTCCAGACCGCAGTTCAGCGCGGCTTGATCTTAGTTGCCTTCGAATACAGCTTGCACGCTCGGCCAGACGCGCTTGAAAGGGCGCGTAAATATGTCCACGAACATCGCCTGACACCGTTCGATTTGGGTGTCTTTGCGTTCCTGCCTCACGATCAGGTTCCGCCAGAGTTGGTCATGGAACTCTCCCGCGAGCAAGTCGTTGTGGCGCGAGGAGCGGGTGAGACGTCAGTCGACAAAGCGCTTGCCTTCGTGGACGAGTTTCGGCGCCGTGAGACGGCTGAACAACAGAACTTCCGCGAGTTTGCCAGTCAGGCTGACGCGCTGCGCGAGCGCGTCGAAGCCTCGCGGCGCCGCAGGTAGGTCCGATGCGGCGCTTGCCGCGTCGACTGCTTTGCTTGGCGGGCAGGTGACCGTAGACTTGCGCGCATGGCGGCAGCTGATCAAGTCCTCTCGTTTCATGAGGTTGGGCATCGACGCTACGAACTGAGCTGCCTGCGAACCCGAAATGTGCGCGACCAGATTCTTCGCGGACAGTTGTTGGTCGACAGACTCTTCATCCGAGGCGACATCGGCGGTGGCAAAGAGTTGCTCGTGATCGGGGGTGGCGCGGCGGGGGCAAGCTGCGCGCTGCGAGCCGCGATGCTGGGCGTCAACGTGGTTCTCCTGGAGGTCAATCTCAACCCGTTCACGACCCAGTTGGGCGTATCTACGCGCTGGTTGGATCCAACCGAGTTCGATTGGCCGCAAGACCACTGGCATCGGGGAACCATGGCGTGGGGTAGCACGCGCTATGCACTCGGGTATTCCGCCAGCGACGCCGACATGCTTGCCTGGGGATGGACATCGCTGTTCACCGCAGCACGCTATGGTCTGCTCAAGTTGCGCGGAAGACTCGATTACCACTGGGGCGTGGACGCACGGCGCTTGCGTTATCCAAAGGCACGAAGGATCGGTGGCGGCATAGGTGCGGCGCCGTGGGCGGGCTACCCAAAGGGTGTGCGACCGTTCGGTGCCGCGATTTCCTGCATTGGGTTCTCAGGGGAGAAAACCAGTGTCCCGTCGACCGTCGGTGGTGCGCTGGTTGGGCCGAAGTTCTGGTCCGCGGACAACATCGGCCTCCCCCTGCTCGGGATCACCCTGCCTGCCGGCGGCGTCGTTCGGGCATTGGTCTCCGGCAGTGGCGATGGCGCTCAGCAAGATTTTCTGAGAGTGCTGACCGGAATGTTCGGCGCAAAGCTGGCCAACGCTATGGGGCTGCCGAGCAAGGCCAGCAGCCTTCCGCTCTTGGGCGCCTTGCTAGCCGAGGACTTTGCGCTGCGTGCTCTCTCGTGGAACGAGCCTGGCAAGCAGCCTGCTCAGGCGCTTCGCAACTGGCACCAAGCGTATGAGGACTGCGCCGAGGTCATTTGGCATGACTGGCAAATGCAACCGGGTCAAGTAGCGAGTCTCCAGAAATTGCTGAGGCCCGACATCGAAGCCACGTGGTTAGTCGGAAGTGATGTAACGACCTACTCGTATGGACTCAATCGACTGCTTGCCATGCTGGTCGCACGCCTACATGCCGACCACATGACCAGACCGTGGAAGGGGGTTGATCAAATGCACGCCCCTCCACTGCGGCAGGTAGTCCTGTACGGCTACCGCCTCAAGTCGGTCACGCCGGTCGCACCGGTGAGTCACGTTTGTGGCACGGGGTGTTATGGGCACGAGCACGAAGCCGAGGTCGAAGGCACCGTCACGGGCTCGTCGCCGCTTGGTCCATTCGATGTCATCGTGGCGCGGCATGGCATCCACCAGCGGGCACTGTTTGCATCACCGCGGGTCCATGAGCAAAGAGTGCCCTTCGACGAACCTCGCTGAAGAGGCGTCCATCAGTTCTCTCAGCGATGGGCGACGATACCGCTGCCGCACATGAGCGGCAAGCGTGGGCGACCCGTTCTTGCTGACCACACTCATGCTGGCGCAGCGCAAACACAACGCTTCGCGCACCAAAGTGTTAAAAGTTCAATCGTCGCAAAACTGGCACCAGACTGGCACCAGCGTTTCCCAGAAAACAAAAAAGTCAGCCGGCGTTAACCGGCTGACCTTGGTGTTTATTGGCTCCTCGACCTGGGCTCGAACCAGGGACCTACGGATTAACAGTCCGGCGCTCTACCGACTGAGCTATCGAGGAACAGCCTCGCATTATAGCGGGAGTTTTTGGCCGCCCTAAAGGCTGGCTTCCACAGAAAGTCGGAAGGTGCGTGCTGCCAGTGGGTACAAGTACACATGGCCGAACTGGAAGGGCGATTCGCGCCAGGCGCGGCGGTCGAAAAGGTTGTCGACTCCGACGCGCCAGGTCAGTGTGCTGCCTGCGAGTTTTTGCTCGTAGCGCGTGGACAGGTCGAACTGCGCATAGCCTGGGATGCGTGCGCTGTTGTCTTCGAGCACCATGCGGTCACTGACGCCCAAGGCATCTGCTTGCAAGCTCAGGCCACGGACGGCAGCGACCTGGTAGCGGCTCTGCAGCTTGAGGGTCCGCTCGGGGACATTGGTGGGGCGCTTGCCATTGATCTCAGGCTTGGCGCTGCTGTCGCGGCGGCGAGCTTGCAATACCTGAGCGCCGCCTTGGAACGACCAAGCACCATCGCGCCACGCCGCATTGGCTTCCACGCCGCGGTGTCGTGCATCGCCGTCTTCGACGCGGGTGCAGCTGTCGCGTGCGACGCAGGTGCCGACGTTGGACCAGGCCGGACGCACGATGTCGAACACGGCCAAACCCCACGCAGCGTTGTTGGTTGCAACCTTGAGGCCAAGTTCGATCTGCCGGCTCTTGCTGGCCGGCAACGCTTGCCCCGCATTCGTGAAACGCTTGGTCCCGACGTCCACCAGGCCCGAGGTGTCGAGGCCAGGCAGGTTTGGAGCCACATCGCTCTCCACACCGCGCCCCCAGCTTGCATAAAGCATCTGCTCAGGTGCGAAGCCGTAGCTGATGGCTAGTGCGGGTGTCGAGAACGATTGGCTGTAATTGGTAGGCGCGCTGCTATCGGTCTGGACAGCTTCCCGTTGCATTCGTGTGTGGCGCAGGCCGAGCCAGGCGGTCACACTCTCGTTCAGCTTGACGGCGTCGTTGACGAACAACTCGGTCGAGCGCTCGTCCCGGTTGGTGTTGGTGCCGTCTTGGGCGTTGTTGGGTGGCGTGAACAGCGTACCTTCGACGTTGCCAGTACCGGCAAAGTCGTAGGTCTGCGGCCCGAAGCGGTTCTTCACCCTGCTGCGCAGCGCACCAATGGCCCAACCGTGCTGCACGAATCCGGTGGCCGTCTCGCCGCGCGCGGCAATCTCGAGTGCATCGGTGCGCCGTCGCTCGCCTTCGCTGCGGAAGTCGTACAGGTCATAGGTGCCGTCGCTGCAGTAGCGGTCGTAGTTGTTCTCGGCACTGCAGCCGTACGGGAAGGCGAGGCGGTCGTCGGTGCGCAGCCTTTGGGTGGCCGCATGCGCGGTGAGTCGCCAGCTGCCCATGTTGTGCGTAGCGCGGATCGATGCGGTGTTCGCGTCCATCACCACCGGCTGCGACCAGGGCTGATTGTTGAGGTTGATGCGGGGATCGACCGGCGCCGGCACATTGGCGCCGAGCATGCTGAAGCCCGGTTGGCTGGGCTGCGAGCGATGGCTGGTCTCGAACTCGGCTTCAAGCAGCGTGCTCGGACTGATGCGCCAGTCGCCCGCCGCGGAGAGCAGGTTGCGTTCGCCCTTGGCATCGCGCAGCTGAGGGTCGAGGTGTTCATAGGCCGCATTCACTCGTACACCGAACACTTGTTGCTCGCCAAAGCGCTGGCTGATGTCGACGGCACCCAGCACCGAACCGCGCTCGCGCCAACCGAGCTGCACGTTGCGCAGCGGCGCATCGGTCGGGCGCTTGACGACGAGGTTCACCAACCCACCCGGGGCGCTGGTGCCGGCCTGGATGCCGCTCGTGCCTTTGAGTACCTCGACGCGGTCTTTGTTGTCGAGCGGGATCGAGGTTTCTGCGTTGATGGGCAAGCCATCGCGCCGGTAGTTGAAGCGGTTGTCGAGCACAAAGCCACGGACGGCGAGGAAGTCCCAGTAGCCCTCGGAGTTGTAGGCGTCGCTGACCGACGGATCGATCTTCACGACATCGGCCAGGCGCAGTGCGCCGCGATCGCGCAGTTGTTCAGCGCTGATGACCGTGGCCTGCAGAGGCGTTTGCGACAAGGGCACGTCGCCCCAGCCGGAGACGCTGGCGACCGGTTCGGCGCGGCCGGTGACGGTGACAGGCGCGAGCGTCGTGGTTTGTGCATGTGCCGCCGTGGCAAGCAGCAGGGCTGCAGCTGCGACGGGAGAGCGAGCGAAGCGGAACGAACGGGTGGTTGCCATCGTGATGTCCATAAAGCGATGGCAGGTCGGCTGACATGGGCCGCAGCATCGTGAACACGGCCGGGCTTTTGTGCATGCTTCCCTGCGCGAGGATTACCTCAATCAGGTTCAAAGGGACTTTCTCAGTCGAACACTTGTCTGTTGGGACAGGCGTTCAACACCCCTAGCGAGTGCTGCGCAGAGTGCGCAGCGAGCGGATTATGGAGCGGAAAAGAACAACAAAAAGAGAAGGCGTCAGTCGAAGGTGGGTGTCTCCACGCCGAGAACCTTGTGCAACTTCGGGCTGGTGGTTGTGTACTGCAGGTGAATGCGCTTGTCCGGGAACACATACGGCGCGGCCCCGAAGGCTGCCAGCGCCGCCTCGTGGAAGCCCGAGAGGATCAGCTTCTTCTTGCCCGGATAGGTGTTGACGTCGCCCACGGCAAAGATGCCCGGCGTGTTGGTTTCGAACTTCTCGGTGTCGACGACGATCTGCTTGCGCTCGAGGTTCAGGCCCCATTCGGCGATGGGGCCGAGCTTGGGGCTGAGGCCGAAGAACACCATCAACACGTCGAGCGGCACCACGCGGGTGATGCCGTCGCTGCCGGTGACTTTCACGCTGGTGAGCTTGCCATCGGTCTCTTCGATGCCGGTGATCTGGCCGATGAGGAACTGCATCTCGTATGCGTCGCACAGCTCCTTCATCTTGGCGACGCTGGCCGGCGCGGCCTTGAAACCATCACGGCGGTGCAGCAGGATTACGCTCTCGGCCTTGTGCGGGCCTTCTTGCACGAAGTTGAGCGACCAGTCGAGGGCCGAGTCGCCGCCGCCGACGATCACAAGATTCTTGCCGGCGAATTGCGCCGGGTTCTTCACGCGGTAGAACACCTGAGACTCGTGGTGCTTGTCCAGCCCGTCGACCTTCAGCAGGCGGGGCTGGAACGAGCCCACGCCCCCGGCGATGAAGATGGTCTTGGTGAGAAAGCGCGTGCCTTTGCTGGTCTCGACGTAGAAGCGGCCATCGTCTTGTTTCTGCACGACGGTCACTTCCTGGCCGAGGTGGAAGGTCGCGCCGAACGGCTCGATCTGCTTCAGCAGGTTGTCGGTCAATTCCTTGCCGGTGCACACGGGCACCGCAGGGATGTCGTAGATGGGCTTGTCGGGGTACAGCTCGATGCATTGGCCGCCAGGGTAGGCGAGCGAGTCGATGATGTGGGCCTTGATTTCCAGCAGGCCAAGCTCGAACACCTGGAACAGGCCAACCGGGCCCGCGCCCACGATGACCGCATCGGTTTCGATCGGGCCGTCGTGCGAGCTTGCGGTTTTGGAGATCTCCACGTTGACGTTCAATTCCATGGTGTGGCGTTGATTACTTGATCAGTTCGGGCAGCTTGCCGGCTTTGTCTTTCCAGTCGTCGGCATCGGGCAGGGGCGCCTTGCGCTTGGTGATGCTGGGCCAGCCGCTCTTGGCCAGGTCAGCATTGATCTTGATCATGTGCTGCTGGTCGCCGGGCACGTCTTCCTCCGGCATGATGGCGTTGACCGGGCACTCGGGGATGCAGACCGCGCAGTCGATGCACTCGTCAGGGTCGATGGTGAGGAAGTTGGGGCCTTCGCGGAAGCAGTCGACGGGACAGACGTCCACGCAGTCGGTGTATTTGCAGCGGATGCAGGCTTCGGTGACGACGTGGGTCATGGCTCTGGCTTTGAAGTGGCGGTTGGACGGGCATCGCCGACAGGCGAAGCCCTCGATTTTAATGGCTCGCCGGTGGACGCGCCGGATGGCTCTGTTGGCGAAGGGCTGTTCAGTGCATGTGCCCCCGCACCGACCGTCACGATGGTGGGCCGGCCAGCATGCAATACGCTGGCCCCGGCCAGCGTGCCCACGGTGTGGTCGCTGTGCATGGCGTCGGGCCAGCCGGCACGCGACACCACGCTCACTGGTGTGTCCGCAGGCCAGGTGGCCGCCATGAGCTGGCGCGACAGCGCGGCGAGCTGCTTGCCGGCCATGTAGAAGACCTCGGTGTCTGCCGTGCGGGTGGCATTCAGGTCGCCGCTGCGCGTCATCGCGGTGGCGAGGCTGACGCTGCGGCCGGTACCGCGGCGCGTCAGCGGCCGCTGGCTGCTGGCGGCCGCTGCGATGGCCGCGGTGACGCCTGGCACCACCTCGCAGGCGATGCCGGCCTCGGCAAGCGCTTGAAGCTCCTCTTCAAGTCGGCCGAACACGCTGGGATCGCCGCCCTTGAGGCGAACCACGATGCCCACTTCGCGTGCGTGCTTCACCAGCAAGGCGTTGATGGCGGTCTGGCCGGTGCTGTCGCAGAAGCCGCGCTTGCCGACGTCGAGCCAGCGGGCGCGCGGTGCGAAGTCGCGCAAGGCGGGGTCGGTGAGGGCGTCGAACAGCACGACATCGGCCTGCGCAAGCAAACGTGCCCCACGCAAGGTGATCAGGTCGGCGGCCCCAGGCCCTGCGCCGATGAAGATCACGCGCCCGGCCATGATCAGGCCGCGCCCTTCACCAACAGCGCGCCACTCGTGCGGTTGCTGGCGGGGTCGACGATGATGAGTGAGCCGCCCACGCGGTTGGATTCGTACGATTCCACCGGCAAGGCCTGCTGCGTCTCGATGATCACGTGGCCGATCTCGTTGACGGCGAGTTGGTGGGCTTCGATCGCTTCGAGCGTGTGGATGTCGAGCCGGCTTTCGATGCTGGCGATGCGCGCCTGCACCCAGCGGTTGCCATGGCGCACCCAGTACTTGCGGCCAACCACGGCAGGCTCGGTGTCGAGCCAGGCAAGAGTCGCCGAGAAGCGCTGGGCTTCATGGATCGTCTGCGGCGTAGCGATCCAGTCGCCGCGCGACACGTCGAGCTGACGATCGAGCACCACGCCGGCAGACTGGCCGGCTTCGACCACGTCGACCACCTCGCCGGCGAGCCGCACCTCGGCCACCGTGGCGGTCTGGTTGCTCGGGAAGAGCTGCACCGTGTCGCCGGCCTTCACGCGGCCGTGGGCCACGCGGCCATACAGCGAGCGCGGCTGGTTGCCGGTGCCTTCGCCTTCGCGGCTGACGTATTGCACGGGGATCAGCAGGTCGCCGTCCTTGCGCTCTTGCAGCGCGGGCAGCGATTCCAGCAGTTGGAGCAGCGACGGGCCGTTGTACCAGGTGGCGTCGAGCGGCTGAGTCACGTTGTCACCGCGCAGTGCCGAGACGGGGATGATGCCGGCGACTTCGATGCCGGCTTGTTTGGCAAACTCGCGCAGCGCGGTACTGACGGCCTCGAAGGCCTGCCCCGGGTCGTTCACCGCGTCGAGCTTGTTCACCGCGAACACGATGCTCGGCACGCGCAGCAGGTGCGCCAGCAAGGCGTGGCGACGTGTCTGCGGCAGCAAGGGCAGCGGGATGGCGTGTGTGTCGAGCTTGGTGATGTCGACCAGCACCACGGCGGCATCGCTGCCCGCCGCGGCCGTCACCATGTTGCGTGTGTACTGCTCGTGGCCGGGCGCGTCGGCAATGATGAACTTGCGCTGCTTGGTCGCGAAGTAGCGGTAGGCCACGTCGATGGTGATGCCTTGCTCGCGCTCGGCTTCGAGACCGTCGGTCAGCAGCGAGAGATCGATGGGCGCACCGGCGGCGCGCTTCTCCAGCGTGTCGAGCTGGTCGGCGAGGATGGCGCGGCTGTCGAACAGCAGCCGGCCGATGAGCGTGCTCTTGCCGTCGTCGACGCTGCCGGCGGTGAGGAAGCGCAGTGCGCGGTGGTCTTTGATTGCTTGCGTGGTCATTTCATTCTCGATTGCTTTTTGATCCAGCGGCCGCCGTGGAACTGGCTTTGCCAGGCCACCGGCGGCGCCCCCTTGAGGGGGAGGCGCGCAGCGCTTCGGGGGTGGGTCAAAAATAGCCTTCTTTCTTGCGGCGTTCCATCGACGCATCAGAGGTGCGATCGTCCATGCGGGTGGCTCCGCGTTCGCTGACGGTGACCTTCAGCGTTTCGGCGACGATCTCGGTGGCGTTGGTGGCCGGGCTTTCGACCGGGCAGGTGCAGGTCATGTCGCCCACGGTGCGGAAGCGCACCTCGGCCGTCTCGACCGTCTCGCCGGCTTCGGGCGGCGTGACTTCGGTCAACGGCACCAGCAGGCCTTTGCGGCGAATCACCTGACGCTCGTGCTTGTAGTAGAGGCTCGGCAGCGGGATGTTCTCGCGGGCGATGTACAGCCACACGTCGAGTTCGGTCCAGTTGCTGATCGGGAACGCGCGCATGTGCTCGCCCGGCTTGATGCGGGTGTTGAACAGCGTCCACAGCTCGGGGCGTTGTTCTTTCGGTTGCCATTGGCCGAAGCTGTCGCGGTGACTGAAGATGCGCTCCTTGGCGCGGGCCTTTTCTTCGTCGCGGCGCGCGCCGCCCATCAGCACGTCGAAGCGGTGTTCTTCAATGGCTTCGAGCAGGGCGACGGTCTGGTGGCCGTTGCGCGATTCGAGCGGATGCGATAGGCGCACGGTGCCGCGCTTGATGGAGTCTTCGAGGTGGCCCACGACCAGGCGTTCGCCCATCTCGGCGACGCGGCGGTCGCGGAACTCGATCACTTCGGGGAAGTTGTGGCCAGTGTCGACGTGCAGCAGCGGGAAGGGCAGGCGGCCCTTGTATTCGCCATCCTTGCCTTTCGACTTGAAGGCCTTCTCGGCCAGGCGCAGCACGACGCACGAGTCCTTGCCGCCCGAGAACAACAGGGCAGGGCGCTCGAAGGCGGCGACCGTTTCGCGCAGGATGAAGATGGCCTCTTCTTCCAGCCAGTCGAGATGGCTGTGGTCGAGCGCGGGGAGCAGTTGCTCGATGGTCAATGGGGCATTCATTTGCGTTCTCCGATCATGGACACGGCAGCTTCCTCGGCACCGTGCACGTGCAGGCCGCATTCCTTGGCCTTCTCGTCTTCCCACCACCAGCGGCCGGCTCGGAAGTCTTCGCCCACGGCGATGGCACGCGTGCAGGGCTCGCAGCCGATGCTGGGCATGAACTCGTCGTGCAGCGGGTTGTAGGGAACTTGATGTGCGGCGATGTAGTGCCACACGTCGTTCCAGCTCCAGTCGGCCAGCGCGTTGAACTTGATGCGGCCCTTGTCGTCCGGCTCGCTGAAAGGCACGTCGCCGCGGTTGTTGCTTTGCTCGCGGCGCAGGCCGGTGACCCAGGCCGTGCGGCTGGCGAGCATGCGCGAGAGCGGTTCGAGCTTGCGGATGCCGCAGCAGCCCTTGCGCAGGTCGATGCTGTCGTACATCGCCTTTTCGCCGTAGTTCTTGACGAAGTGAATCACGGCCTCGGCCTCGGGGCGATAGACCTCAACCTTCAGGCCGTAGCGTTCTTCGATGCGAGGAATCAGTGCGACTGTCTGTGCGTGCAGCTTGCCGGTCTCGAGCGTGCCGATGGCGATGTCGATCTTGTGGCGTGCGATCAGGTCGGTCAGCACCATGTCTTCTGCGCCCAGGCTGGTGGCCTGCACGACCTTGCCGGGGTGCTCGGCAGCGGCCTGCTTCAGCACCTCGACGGCATGCGCCACACGGGCGTCGAACCCCGGCGTCAGCCGGTCATACAAGGTGATGGCGCTCATATCGCCGAACCTGCCTGGTTGAAATCTTCGACGTTGGAATACGCTTCTTCAGGTGGGCGAGCGAACAGTGGGCGATGCTCGTTCACGTCCGCCTGGTAGTGGCCGGGGAAGAAGCGCAGCGCGCGCTCGGCGGCGTCGAGCGACTGGTCGTGGCGCATCACCGCGGCATCGAAGCCGGTGCGCTTGAGCAGCGGCATCATGTCGACCAGCACCTCGCCGGTGGCGCGCACTTCGCCGGCAAAACGGAAGCGCGAGCGAAGCAGGCGGGCCTGGCTGTAGGCGCGGCCGTCAATCCACTTCGGGAAATGCAGCGCCACCACGCTCAGGCGAGGCAGGTCGCCGACCAGGTCTTCGATGTCGGCATCGTTAGGGAAGATCACGCCGACCGGCATGTCGGCCGGCCAGGAATTGCGCACGCCGTTCCATTGGATCAGCGTCAGCAGGCTGTAGGCGGTGGGTGTGAGCGTGACCATCGGGCCGTCTTCACCGGTGATGGTGTGCCAGCGGTCGCGTGAGGTGTCGATGAATTTCATGGGTGGCTCCTCAAGCGTTCTGGGCCGTGGTGCGGCGCTGCGCGTTGGCGGCGGTCTTGAACGGGTCGAGCCCGATGCGCTTGACGGTGTCGATGAAGCGCTCGCCGGCGGCGGTGCGCTGTTCGCGGTAAGTGTCGAGCACGGCTTCGATGACGTCAGCCACTTCTTCGGCGGCGAACGACGGGCCGATCACCTTGCCAGGCGTCGATGCATTGCCGCTGATGGCCGAGCCGTCGAGGCCGCCGAGCGACACCTGGTACCACTCCTTGCCGTCCTTGTCGACGCCGAGGATGCCGATGTGCCCGCTGTGGTGGTGGCCGCAGGAGTTGATGCAGCCGCTGATGTGCAGGTCGATGTCGCCGATGTCGTAGAGCTCGTCGATGTCGTCGAAGCGGGCAGTAAGGTCGGCGGCGATCGGGATGGAGCGTGCGTTCGCCAGCGCGCAGAAGTCACCGCCGGGGCAGGCGATCATGTCGGTCAGCAGGCCGATGTTGGGCGTGGCGAAGCTGGCGGCGCGGGCGGCTTCCCAGAGCGCGAACAACTCGCTTTCTTTCACCCACGGCAGCACGAGGTTCTGGTCGTGCGAGACGCGCAATTCGCCGGCGCTGAACTGGTCGGCCAGGTCGGCGGCCAGCTCCATCTGCGAGTCGGTCGCGTCGCCAGGGGCTTGGCCGGTGCGCTTGAGGGACAAGGTGACCGCGCGGTAGCCGGTGATCTGGTGCGCGTGTACGTTGCGCTCTGTCCAGCGCTTGAACGAGGCGGGTGCGTCGGCGGGTACCTGCAGCTTGCTGCCGGAGATCGGCGCCACGCCTTCGGGCAGCTTGAAGCATGCTGCCACGCGGTCGAACTCGGCCTGCGGAATGATTTGCTCGGTGCCGTCGACGTCGCGCTGGAGGATGTTCTTGAACTCCTCGTTCACGTCGTCGATGAAGTGCTGGCCTTCGGCCTTCACCAGGATCTTGATGCGCGCCTTGTACATGTTGTCGCGGCGGCCGTAGCGGTTGTAGACGCGCACCACGGCTTCGATGAAGACCAGAATCTGCTGCCAGGGCAGGAAGTCGCGGATCACCGTGCCGATGACGGGCGTGCGGCCCATGCCGCCGCCGACCAGCACCTTGAAGCCGACTTCGCCGGCGTCGTTCTTCAGCAGTTGCAGGCCGATGTCATGCCACGCAATGGCTGCGCGGTCTTCCACCGCGCCGGTCACGGCGATCTTGAACTTGCGCGGCAAGAAGGCGAACTCGGGGTTCAGCGTGCTCCACTGCCGCAAGATTTCGGAGTATGGGCGCGGGTCGACGATCTCGTCGGCCGCTACGCCGGCGAAGCAGTCGCTGGTGATGTTGCGGATGCAGTTGCCGCTGGTCTGGATGCCGTGCATGTCGACGGCGGCCAAGGCCTCCATCACGTCGGCGCTCTTCACCAGCGGAATCCAGTTGTATTGCAGGTTCTGGCGGGTGGTGAAGTGGCCGTAGCCGCGGTCGAACTCGCG
>Ga0307515_10000829_pt1 | contig 71136 bp, 68 predicted proteins | sample 17_EM_MG_FD_194513 | JGI IMG/M metagenome (GOLD analysis project Ga0307515, IMG submission 194513) | Populus trichocarpa ectomycorrhiza microbial communities from riparian zone in the Pacific Northwest, United States - 17_EM | ecosystem: Host-associated > Plants > Roots > Unclassified | place... | reverse complement strand
TTTTTATAGTCATACCCAACGCTTCCTTGAAATGGCTAGTTCCTTCGGTTTCCAAACCGTCTTTTCTTTTGCGTATCCGTATCCTCCGTATTGTGTACTCTTCTCTGCCCGTGATCTATCCGTATTACAGATGACGCTTTCACCCCCCCAACTCCACCTTACTTCCTTGCGGATTCTTCCCATATCTAAGTCAAAGCCTCTAAGCGCTGTGACTAAACCTTCGGTTGTTAAAAAAACTGCATTTGTTGAACCTCTCCTCCCCAATAGCATTCCTATGGCCTGGCCATTGCTTAGTACAACCGGACCTCCTGAAAATTCCACGTCCGTAGGGGCATCACACAGACTTTGATATATAACCGGAGAGGGGTACAATCTGCCCCGATGAACTGTAAGCTCTCTTAATTCAATTCGCTGGACCACAATTGCCTAATGGTATGAAGATAGAGTTGTCACTGAAAGAACAATGCAGGCACGTACAGATATCGGAGTTGTCCTCCCTAGAGATGTGCGATCAAGCGGTGATGGACTTCCTGGCGGCCACAGATGTCGGGAAGCTCCCACGCCGCTGAACAGAGCGGAGCAAAGTGTAGCTAGCAGTCGTTCACTTTGCTTTCCTTTCTTTGGTTTCGGTGCGTTACCACTCACTTATGTTTCGTTTGTTAAAGGAGAAGAAGGGTAGAAGGAGGGGAGCTCCCCCATCTAGCCGGCTGTCCGGAGGGGGAGGGGAAATTGGGCACTGCTATACTCTAGTTAGAGTAAATGCAGAATAATTAAAACAAACAAACAAACAAGGCGAAAAAAATGCGCCCGGGTGCACCTTAAAACTGCAACATCAAGGGTTTCGTCCGTTCCGAAAACTTCTAGCTTGATCGTCGGATCCACCGGATCTGTTATGAATACGTCGGTCAACTTGAATTTTTATTTGGTTCGGCAAGGGTGTGTGCTGCTGTAAACAAGCATTCATACGAGAACGCAAAAGCAGTTCTAACGTCTATAATTGTGGTAACTCGGTTAGCATGTGCAAGAACGCATTTGTAAGAGTAAATTAGCACGCACAAATATTCCTCTTAGCTCATTCTTCTCATTGTACAGGCAAGTCACCGTTTGAACGGCGGCAAGGAGTGGTTTCGATGAATGATGAGAGCTTCTAGATCGCGGTTTTCTGAGAAAGTCTGCAACTTTTCTAAATAGTCGAGCCTCTGTGACTATCGAGTAAGAAGATGTTTTTAAAGACCTCTGATGATAGATAGACTTACCAGCATCTTCAAGTACAGACATGTCTTCGCATTCCCCGAGCTTCACGGCAGAGACAGCTAATCGGGGTCTTTGAGAATCTAGATACGGCATTTTCGATTGATCTTTTTATTACCCCGCAGACGAAAGTGACAGTTTTTGGCTCGCTTCGTTGACAGACGAGATCGATTTGCAGTGCATGGAGTGGTACTGTTGGATCGGCGGACTCGGGGGACTCGGCGATGAATAATTCCTGAAGGTCGAAGAGGGTGAAGAGGTACTGAGGGGAAAATGCAAATGCTGTTGCGACGGCTACGGTATGGTTAAGATGTGTGGGCAAGGAAGTGGGAAATGGGGGCGTACAGACATTCGTCTTATCTCCTCCGTGTATACAGGTTACTGTTTGGATAGCTGAAAGGAATCGGGTTGGTGGGTTGCTGAGAATGTCGGTTGCTTGGGTTTCTGGGTGTACTGAGTATGGTAACGTCGATAAAGACGTCTGATGATAGAGAGACTTACTGCTGGCTTCAAGTGTGGATGTGTCTTCGTATTCCTAAGAAACGGGTCGCCGTCGGGATCACTAAGAACTGGAATTGGACCTCGTCGATCGCTCTTGTTGATACTAGATGGACGAAACTGACGGTTGTCGATTCACGATTCACAGTGGTTGGATGAGGACAAAAGAAGTGAAGGAGAAGGGGTGAAATCTCCCTAGAAGGAAGTTTATTTGTAACTACTTAAATATTTAGTAATTGGAAGTATGTACTAGTACTTTATACTTTGAAACCAGTCCAGATACTTTATCAGATTCCCCTTCATCTAATATCACTCTAACTTAAAACATTTCTTTATGTTACAATAGTGAAATTGTACTATCTAAGAGAGCTATAAGGCCATATATATACAATAGTCCATATACGAATATGTGTATATGCATATATGTATAGAGATAGCTGAATACCATTAGTCTAACAGTAATCTCCTATACAAGGCATCATCTCCAGCCATATGAAGGCTGGTATTTATTTTATGCAATAATTCCAGAACTCATTAAGAGTCCCATCCTGTAGTAATCAAAGTCCCACCAGTCCAGGGACATCTCTTGTCGTGTCTCATACCAATGCCGGTAAGTAAGGGTATCTAGTTGCCATCCGTGTTTGTTACCTGCTGCTCTGGGTTCAATAGATGCATCTATGCTCTACCTACATATTGATCTTGCTTTTCCGTAGCAAGGGTCCCTAGGCGAGCAGCGTGTTACTTTTTGCTTGCTTAAGCAGATCAACAGTTAACAGTGAACCCTAGCCCTGGGATTCGTGTCTATCAATAGATGGAAACCGTCAAATATTAGGCACGCATCTAGCATGACTATCGTTCAGACTGGGTGAGTGGCCAACACAGCCCCACAAGCCAACGTGCTTGCTTTTGCTCAGTCCCAGTGACAAATGAATGCATAAGCTCTCCTAATCACTGGGCACAGACCCAATGCGGGGAGCCATTGAATATTACACACCCCCGCCCGCCATGAGATCGAACCCCGCGGCTAACTATCAACAGGTTGACGGCGATCATTTTACGTGGGGAACAGCGTTCCCAACACGGCATATCAACACCGCACCAGTCCAAATTCCTATCGTAACAAGTACGCGTACTCTGCTGTCCAATGCTCTAACACTTGCGAGCCACAAATTCGTAACAGTTGGATTCTCTAAACGGTAGTCTGGGTTTACGTACTCTATACTCCTGAGGGCTAGGGTTTTTCGGGCGGTTTGGTGAACCCAGCTGTGGGGAGAGAGATTCAATTCTGACCAACCAGGATGCCACGCGTGCATGGTACTGTTCGGCATTGGAGGTAAGCTTGTGCAAGTTCGGGTGATGAGTTAATATCAATGGTGGTATGTGTCTACACCGCTCAATTCGAAGACCCCAAATCCCCACCTCCAGCTCGGGACCGAGCGTCGGCCCTGTGTACCAGTAAGAATAAGTATGCAATCGCACCCAAAAACCAAGCCAACCAGGCGTCGTACGGTGCTGACAACATTTTGAAGCATTTTTCGTTGTAGCGAGTCGATTCTGGAGAGGATCCAAACTTCCTCTCCCCGTCGTCGACGAGGCGTTTTATATGACAGCCGGGGTACGAGGCCTACCCTTGTTCCGACTGTGCCCGTTTCCGACAAACGTGTGTCCGATTCTTCCGCATTAACCTCAGCCAATCAGCGGCCAAGTCTGAGCTCGTGCACGCGACACCTCATGTCGTGTGCTTGCCCTTCTGCTAACGACCTATCATTCGAGCCAGTAGCCCCACGGGTGCCCATGCGCTAGGCGCGGTGGGAATGCCCAAGTATCTGCGAGCTTTAAATATAAACACAACTTGGCCAGAATCCCTCAATCCACGACAGCGACGACAACGACTTTCTCCTTCGGTATCTAGGGATCTGTGTGCGTAATCTACACCACACACGCTGCGCAGCTCAGCCATGGCTGCCTCCCAGGCCAGCTCGATGCACATGTTTGCCCTCCCGCCCCCGGCTCTGCCTGAGCCTGTTGACAGCTCCAACTCTGCCCCAACCGCATCCCGAGGTAAAAAGCGTCGAGCTGCGCAGCAACAGCCACAGCCCTCCGCTGCCGTGACACTGCCTCCTCCACCGACCCGCACCCGCAAAATTATCCAGATGAAGCCGACTCCGCCTTCCGCCTCCCCCGCCAGCTCCAGCTCGCCCGTCTCCCCCTCTACAACCATTGCAAAGCCCCCACCCACCAAACCGAAACCGGCGCCCAAAACCGCAGCCCCAGCCCCAGCCCCGGCAACAACCAACACCACCACATCCCGCAAGGTTGCCCGGAAAACGGCCCACAGCCTGATTGAGCGCCGGCGGCGCTCAAAAATGAACGCCGAGTTCGAAGCACTCAAGAACCTTGTTCCGGCGTGTCGTGGTGTCGAGATGCACAAGCTCGCTATCCTCCAGGCGAGTATCGAGTACGTGCGCTACCTCGAGGGATGCGTAAAGGAGCTGCAGAAGGCGAACGGCGGGAACTGCTGCTCTCCCCCGCCCGTGTTTTCGCCCAGGAACGCCGACGACGATGAGGAGGATAGCGAGGATGAGGGGGAAGATGTAGAGATGAGGGAGGAGCCGCAGCAACAACCGTGTGGTAGTAGTGGTGGCGGTGGTGGCGATGGAAGTCGGCGTGGAACAGAGGATTACTCGAATTATACTACCGCCCCGTCGTCAGCAGCGTCAGTCGCCTCGGATTTTACACCTGTCCACTCGGCCACAACGAGTCCGGTCTTTACACACCCCGCCCAGGGACCAAGACTACCGAGTATATCTCCGATGCTGTTTCCGCAGCACCAGCCGCCGCCTTGTCATAGTCCGATGGAGGCGACGGCGGGGGCGTTGTTGTTACTTGCCGATGAGGGGAGGAGGGAGGACGGGCGCGGGAGTGATAGGCCGGTACTGTCAAGAGGGATGAGTGTTAAAGATTTACTGAGTTCGTGATGATGGTGTTACGGTTTATTAATGTGCATTGGCAGGCGGGGGGGTAATTGAGGCGTTTCTTGGGGTTACAATTCTCAGATGTGTTTATACTATATATTGCCTAGAATCATACTGTTTTTTCCAAGTCTAATTTCTAAAACAAATGTTACGATATGGAAGTTGGGGAGAACCGTGTGCGTGTATTCTATGGTATAGAGAAGGAGAAAGACTCGAGATATATGTACGAGACGTCAGCCCCTGCAGCAGTCACCGTGTATCAGATCTGTAACATATCTCCGGCACAAGTATACCTGTAACAACAAAATTCACATCCAAAGCGAGTGACTCCCTGTGCCCCGCGCATGCCAAGCAAAACCCGTTACTGCCCATTGAGTTTTGTGCAACCCCAAACTTTTCTTTACTTCAGTCCCATCCTCCCTCCTCCCTCCACCCACAACCATGGCCCCCGATTCCGCAGACGCCGAAACGGCGCGCACAAAACACGCGGCCGACATCCTCCAGCGCCGCACCCTCTTCGTCCGCTCCCTCGCCTACGCCGTCACCTCCGAACAACTCTCTGAGAAATTCTCCTTCATCGCGCCAATAAAGCACGCTACAGTCGTAATCAACCCCTCCAACGGCACCTCGCGCGGCTTCGGCTTCGTCACCTTCGCCGACTCAGACGACGCCCAGCGCGCGATCAAGGAATTACACGACGCCGAGTTCTCGGGGCGGAAACTTAAGGTGGAACTTGCGGAGCCGCGACACCGCTCCACCACCACTGTAGAAAACACAGAACACGCGGAGAACAAGAAAGCGCTACCAGTCCTTGCCATCCCCGGCAAGCCGGTAAAGGAGGAAGACGAGAAGCGGAGGAGTCCCCGCTTGATTATTCGAAACCTTGCGTGGAGCGTGCAGAAACCGGAGCAGTTGGTGAAGTTCTTTCAGAGCTTTGGGAAGGTTAAGGATGTTATTATCCCCAAGAAACGGAGTGGGGAGATGGCAGGGTTCGCGTTTGTTACGATGAAGGGGTATAAAAACGCACAGAGGGCGATGGAGAAAGTTAATGGGATGGAGATTGAGGGGCGGCCTGTGGCCGTGGATTGGGCGGTTGAGAAGGGAGTTTGGGAGAAGGTTCAAGGGGAGAGGATGGTGGAAGAGGAGGAGGGGGTGGAGGTCAAGGAGGAAGATGAGGAGGAGGAGGAAAAGGAGGAGGAGGAGGATGGGGAGGAGGATGGGGATGAGGAGGAGGATGAGGAGAAGGGGGAGGAGCGAGACGAAGACGATGAGATGAATGTCAATGACGAGGAGGACATGGATGATGAAGACGAAGACGATGAAGAGGATCGTCCAGTGACGGACTCAACCACCACTCTCTTCATCCGCAACCTCCCCTACTCCGCCACGGACGACAGTCTCTTCGAACATTTCTCCCAATTCGGTCCCGTCCACTACGCCCGCGTCGTCATAGACCCTTCCACTGCCCGGCCAAAAGGCACAGGCTTCGTCTGCTTCTACGACCCCGAAATAACAACCACCATTCTCCGCACCGCGCCCAAATCCACAGGCACAGCCACAAAATCCGACAAGCCCTCCCTCCTGCAAAGCGAAGCCCTAGACCCAGACGGCAAATTCACCCTCGACGGCCGCATCCTCTCCCTCTCCCGCGCCGTCGACCGTAACGAAGCAGAAAAACTCACCTCCGTCTCCGCCAAAGCACGTGAAAAACAAAACAACGACAAGCGTCGGCTATACCTCGTAAACGAAGGGATGATACCAGCAAACTCCCCCATATGGGAAAAAATCCCACCCTCTGAACGTCTCCTCCGAGACCAGTCCCGCCACCAACGCAGAAAACTCCTACAAGCGGACCCGAACCTGCACCTCTCCCTCACCCGCCTCTCAATCCGTAACCTCCCCCGCTGGGTCACCGCAAAAGACCTAAAACAAATCGCCCGCAAAGCCATCCCAGGCTTCGCCGAAGACCTGAAAGCCGGCCTCCGTGCCCCCTTATCACGGCAAGAACTTGCGCGCGATGGCGGCGAGGGAAAAACAGCCGAGGAAGCGCGCCGGGCTAAAGGCGTGGGCGTGGTGAAGCAGGCAAAGGTACAACTCGAAAAGGCCGGTGGCCGGAGCCGTGGATACGGGTTCGTAGAGTACTGGAGTCATCGGTACGCACTCATGGGGCTGCGGTACATGAACGGCCAAATCGTTCCGGGTTCCCCGCCCGAAGATGCTGCCGGACCGCCACGGAGACGCAGCGGCGCAGAGGGCGAGAGGAAGAAACGGTTGATCGTAGAGTTTGCGATCGAGAATGCGAAGGTTGTTACGCGGCGACGAGAGAATGAAGTGCGGTCGAGAGAGATTGGGGAGAAGCGGAAGGCCGAGGTGAAAAGGAAACCCGCGCCGGGGGGAAAGACACAAAAAGTGGATCTTGGGAAGAAGTTGAGTGGCAAGGATTTCAAGAAGAAAGACTTTACCGGCGGGAAGAAGCGGAAACGGGATGATGATGTGGGAGGGGAGAAGAAGAAGGGGAAGAGGGAGAATTGGAACCAGAAGACTGAGAAGACAGGGGGGAAGAAGAAGGAGGATAGCAGGCCCGTGATTGCTGCTGCGCCGAGGACGCAGGAGATTATTAAGAAGAAGCGGATGGCGAGGAGGGCCAAGAAGGCTGGGAAATAATTTAGGGGATGGTAAAAGTTATTGTTTTTAGGATGGGATTGGATTGTAAATACTGTGCGCGGATGGCTGTATTGATATCATGGGAGGGAATGGAGTGATGGATGATGCATGGTGATCCACTCGCGGTACTCTCGGTTTTGTTTAACCAGCTTTATAACTCGCACCCCCACCCTCTCACAACGTCGTCAGGGTCCACCCCTCGACGGTGACGTTCGAGAATCCGGCTGATTCTCTATTTATATGCAGAATGACGGGGACGGTAACTGGTCACATCACTTAAACTCCTCATCAAATCATAGTAGTAGTATTCATGGCGGGGGTGTCCAAAAAAACCCAATGTACATTCCCATTCCCATTTCCCCGAAAACCCAATACAGCCACATACAAGGGCGCAGATTGTATCACCAACCCCCACTCACCCATCGCAAGGGTATATATATTTATCTGTACATCCCCCACCAAACAATCAAGCCGCGTTCCACCACGGCTGCTTCCTCAAAAACAACCCTGTACTCTGCACTGCATGTGCACCCGCGATGCCACTCTGCATTCCACGCTGAGCCCAGGGTCCCACGGCGACTTCGACAAGCTTCCGCGCTTGGTGGCCGTAGATACTGCAGAGCTTCCGGGAGCCGATATGGAGGATCGTGTTGACGACGAAATAGTGGCTGTTTGTCAACTTGTCGGCGGGTTTGTTGAGGAGTGATGCTAGGACGTGCCATAGATTGAAGGATGGGTATGGGTTGGTTAGAGCCGATTTCCCGAAGTCACTGTTTGCTTCGTTAGTAGGAGTAGGAGAGGAGAGGGGATGAAACTTACCGTCCAGCAATCGCAACGTAGCCTGCAGTGTACGCCTGCATCCGGCCCGCATATGCATCTTCCCTCTCGGTTTCTCCCGCTTCATCCTTCTTCCATCCCAACCTGGCTCTATCAGCGTCGGTGGCATCAGGACCGTCCTCTCCCAGAAGGATGGGGTTTCGCTTCAGGAACCGGGCGATAAAAATGTCGATCAAAGATTTTCCTCCAGGCAAGTACTTGGGATCTGCAAAGATGGCAGCAATCACAACACCAATTGGATCTGCAGCATCTGCCTTAGATGTGCATTCCTGCAGAACCTGACGAACCGCCATCTTTGCCAGCTCGTTTACAATCCAGAGAAAAGTAACCGGCACTGGAAATTCTTGGGCTGGAGGGCTGAACAAGTACTTTGAGCCATGCACGGGGGGTCCGTTGATTGCCAGGGCCTGGTTGAGTAAACCCTTGATCGACTCGCGCTGTTCTCATTAGTACCGCTAGAAAAAAAAGTCCCCAGAACCGAAAGAACATACAACTGCAAGAGTCTGTTCCTTCACCCCATTCAGCTGTCCAAACTTTGGAATCAGCTCACGGCGGATCTGCTTAAGACCGCTGTTCTTGAGGAAGTTCTCATCCAATTTCTTCAACTCTTTAAGGTTGGTGATGACCCTCTTAACATTGGCTGCTTCGGTTTCAAAAGACTTTCGCCCATAGACCTGAAGAGCAGCAGGTTGAGCAGGGTGTGGGGTCTGGGTTGCTTGCACCGCTCGTGCTGCTTCCGCATCTTGCAATGCCTTGGCTGCAACTGCCTGGTCCTTCTCTGCCTTCGCTTTGGCTTCCTGTTCCAGACGAACCTTTTCTTCGGCCTGGCGCTTGGCTTCGGCTTCTTTCTTTTGCTGTTCGGCTTGCGCTTTCGTTGCCTCCTCTTCTTTGCGCTTCCTTTCAAGCTCTTCCTGTTCCCTTCGACGTAGCTCTTCTTCCTCCCGTCGCTTCTGTTCCTCAGCAGCTTTTCGAGCAGCTTCGGCCGCTCTAATCCTTTCCTGCTCCTGCCTCTCTAGCTCGACCTGTCTCTGCTCTTCAACAAGTCTTCTCTCGTAAACGACCCTAATCTTTCGCTGATACTCTGCTTCCAACAAAGCAGCTTCTCGGGGATCGAATCTGTTTTCTTTCGAAAACAATGCATCCAGTTCACGAGCCAGTTTCCTGTCTGATGCTGGTCGAGTAATAGACTCACTATATGCTTGCGCTTTAATGTGTAGGATCTCAAGTTTGTTTGCAAGAGCTTCAGCATGTGCGGCAGCACGGCCTTTACCTTCAAGGCCTTGTCGGACTAGAGAAGGCGATGGACTCCGAATTGGCGAAGACTCAAGAGATAGTGATGGAGAAGAGATCAGCGAGCTCAGGCCAGAGCCTTCGGGGGAGTCGGGAAGAGGGAGTCGCCTCGGACTGGTAGTCGGCAATTTTGGAAAGCTCCTAGTTGGCGTTTTGCGGGTTGGGGATCTATGTTGCTGTTTCGACGGCCCAGGTGAGACAAGCTTTGGCGATTCTTGAAGTTGTTTTGAACCCGCCTCTGGCGAGGTTGCAGCTTTTGGTGAACCGCTCATCTTGGGTTTCTGGGAGCCACCAGGAGTACCGCACACAACCTCCTCTACATCAGGCTCAAGGCTTGAATCGCTTCCAGTCCCTTCGTTCTCATCCGAATCACTGGAGGAAGTACCGTAGTTGAGCTTGCGCCCAGAAAAGATGTCATTCTTTGAACGCTTCGCCTTCTTATCTTCCTCACGAGCCATGTGTAGCATAGGGGAATCAATTCCAAATAACTCCGAGACATTAGGTTGAGAGGCGCGCTTTCTGGATAGATTAGAAACACCTGTTGGAGATTTCACTTCCGACTTTGCGCGTCGGTGCGAGGAGCTTGATGTCTCTTTGGTCGGAGAACTGATATTGCCTATGTCGTGTCAATGATCGGTGCAACCCGATTATTAGGTGAGACGTACCGCTTCGGGTTCCCAGTGCACCGTTCCGACGACGAGCGAGCGGTGAAGTATTTTCAAGTGGAGATGTCAATCCCTCTACACAGGTTGTTAACAAATCAGAGGCATTTCATGTCATAGGTGCTTCATACGGGGTAGAGTAGGCTTTAAGGATGATGATGCTGCTGAATCCTCATCCTCGTCTTCGCCGTCGGATTCGTAGTAAAGGATAGCTGAAGGCTCTGCAAGCGGAGAAAGTGGATGGTACACTTCTCGCACGCAACCATAGGAGCCACCGGGTTTTCCATCCTTCCAAAGCTGCTGAAGTGTAGGCGAGATTGCCGGGAACTCTTGCAATGGAACAGGTGAGGTGGAAAGGTCCCCTGGAGATGTTAAGGTAGCGGTTTTGGTGGACATATCGATTCTGTCTTAAATGACCGACAAAATCATGTGTTGTGTCCTGAACTGCAAGTCAGCCACATTAGTCTTTTTGTGCTGTAAAGTCAAGATCTATGCGGGTGCAGTTCGACTAACTCGGGAGCAAAAATTTCTCAATTGTACCGAGATTTTGCGGCACGGGAGGTGAATGAGAGATGATAACCGTCCGGAATTTTCTCAAGGTGTTGTCGTAAAGTCGCAAAGAGGCTACAGGTCTAGGTAACAAGGTCAGCTTCGACAGCAACTTTGAGTATGATACCTTCACAGATATCTGATAAGACAGTGGGTGGATCCGGTCTGAAGAACCTGAACTTAGGAGCTCTCCAATGTAGGGGCCGAGCCGCAGAACGGGCAACCGACAAGCGAGTTAGATGGCGATCGATGAATATTGGGGGTTGTGGATCCGCAATGGATGGTGGAATGGATAATTGGCAATGCGAGTGGGTTGAAAGATCGAGCTATGAGCAGCTCTAACCGAAGCGGAGTGGAGCTTGGGCGAAAAGCAGAGGTGGTAGTTGTTTGGAATGTCGGACGTGGTGAAGGTGAGTTGTGAGAACGCAAAGCGACAGGGATTGCGCCCAATCTCACGGAATCAGGTGATTGAAGCCGACCATCCTGTTGCCACTCTGAAAATACTATTATAACTCTGGTCGCCCGAAAGCGCATTCAATTGCTAGAATTTCCCAGACAGTCATCCATTTCTGATGGATAAGGGTGGGAATAGGTAACGACTCGTGTCCGTACGACAATAATGGTGCTATGAGCATCGGTGTTTTGTATCACGGATTATCTTACACAGAAAGTTCAGCCCACGCATAACACGGAACGCATGGCTTTCACTGCGCCTTTAAGGTAAACTATAGGTAGTGAGGCATAAACGTCAATGAGGCGACAAAAAGACACAGCTTCCATCTGATGGATGGCCATTTCTCCCGAGCCAAGTTACCGACCTCTCAGACAGGAGATACACTGCACGAACCACACAGAAATGACGCTTGCGCTGTGTATTGTCACCGCACACAAATGATAGGTATGGCATGTATCGCCGCTGGGAAAACAAGAAACCGCAGGCGAAGAACACCATTCCAAACCGTCCAATTCCTCCAATTCCACACCCAGTTCCAAGTCCATTAGCCTCCATCTGTCGTGTCGTCCATCATCTCACTCGCTGTCTCTTCGCCACACACCCACCACCTCGTCTCTCTGTCGCTCCATCTGGTCAGTACATGTAAGTCTCTTATAAAAAGCAGCATGGGTGATTGAGATAGCCGCTCTCAATGGGACTAGGCTACCCACTCATGCAAACCCCTACCTACTAAGTAGGTACACACATCACCAAACCCATCCCCCATCCCATCCCCCGCTCCGTGTTGCACCAACTACAGACAGCCTGTGCTCCGAATCCCTGCCAGCCATCCACCACCATCACCGCCCACCATTCCACCACCAACCATTCATTACTGGGCTATCTTAAACTGCGCCCTCCTTTTCCCCTCTTCCTCTCCTCTTCATTTTCTCTCCTTCGAAATTCCTCCCTCTCACTTTACCTGTCAGTCCTTCTTGCCGTGCAATTCCCCTACTGCGTCGTCTGCAGTTCGGCACATCATTCATCCTCCCTTGCTGACCGAGTCTTGTTGAAGTAGTAGTACTCTCCTCTCCTTGACACGAAATCCCATCGGCTCGGTGCTGCCAATCAAATCAACACCTTTGGGTCGTCACCGACAGACATCACTCTCCCTCCCCAACGATCTCTCCCATCTACTTCGCGCCTCTCCCTGCGATCCTTCATCATCCCGCCGTCATCGATCCCGAACTAGCCTCACCATTGACCCTTCGCTTGCCCTCGCCTCAATTCCGTCAGCCGTTACTGCAAAACAAGCATCTCCCCCGCATCTAGCAGCTGTCTCGGCCGTGATCCCACGAAACTCAATACTTCAGATTTGATCTGTTTGGTTTCAGCAACCCATCACCCCCTGATTGCTCCTGAACTCTTTGGGCTCTAGTGTCTGGTTTCAGACAGAGCAGCTTACGACAGAAACGAGACTACGCCACCATCCTCATCAAAAAAACATAATACGAAGGATCCACTATTGTTACGACATACCTTTTGAATAATCACCAGCACAGTCCTTTTGTCCTCTGGAAAATTAGATAATTATCGCCCGCTCGGCTTAATTGCAGGAACCTAAGGAACGGACTACCTAGTGGCGTTCATACAAAGTAAGTAGGGAATCTAGGGCAATATACCAAGCCGGCTAGCTCTAGCAGTAGCTTCGGTTCGGTTTGTAGGCAGCGTTTAAGGCCGAAATGCTAACTCAAACCCGCTGTGTCGTCATTAGCTCGCGTTGCAACTTTTCTCAGGGGCATTTCCGAATTAGCTTCACCAAGCAATACCTATCATTTTTTACTTCGCTGTGGGTTTCCCCCTGTTGCTCAAGCGATGATTTCATATTTTCTGTACCCCAAATTCTAACTTCAACGCTCCATCAGGCATATACGCTTGAATAGCTCCCATAATGGATCAACAGCAACATAATCCCACTGGGCCTGGTGGCCGGAGACTTCATATCGCGCATAGGAGGTCTCCATCAGAGCTGACGCCACTTATGAGTATGTCGCATTCTCTTTACAAGGATCTTTCAATGCCCCAACATTCTTTTTCCAAGAATTCAATCTATAAGGAGGATGTTTTCATCGCCAGTTCGGCAATCCAGATAGCATGCTTACAGAATACAGTGGAGCAATTAGCTCTTCAGCAACAGATCGAAATGCTCCAAGCCCAGCAGCAACAGATGCTCCAAACTCACCAGCAGTACGCGAATATGGGGCTCCTTCCTCCGAATCAAACCCACCTCCCGCCCAACTTTAACCCATTGCAACATCAACAGATGACCGGCATCTCTCCCCAGCACCAGCAACAAGGCAACTTCCAGTTCCCGCCTCAACAACAGGGTGCCGCTCCCCAGGGAGCACCTACCCAGCCATCAGCTCACAGACGGAATGCTTCTGCTCTTCCAGGTATGGGTGGTGCAAATGGACCCCCGCCTGCGCCTTCGTCTGGAGCTGCTGGCGGTAATTTTGGAGAGTTTAGCATGCCAGGTGCCGGCGGTAATGTCACCCCGCGTCGCCCTTCCGGTGGTCCCACTGGTGACCGCGGCCATCAACGACGACACTCACTTGCTTTACCCGAAGCGAAGAAAGCCGCCGAACTAGCTCAGCAGCGCCGAGGGCAGCCTGGATTCCAGTTTCCACCCCCCAGCGGAACGTCGGCAAGCCCGAATACCGGTTCTAACTCCCCTGCCAGCGCCAGTACTCCGACACCTACCGAAAACACCCCGGCTCCGTCAAATCCGCCCCAGCCGCCGCAGAACAACCAGGGCACCAACCTTGGACCCCCACAAGTTCGACCTATGAGGGGGGGGGGAGCACATGGACGAAGCCAAAGTCTTGCTGTTCAGAATGGCCGGGGCAGTCGTATCGCTGGATTCCAGTTTCCTCAGCCAATGCCAACTAATGACGCTGGTATCAACCCGAATGCTAATCAACAACAACAGCCAGCTGGTGGACAAAATGTGGAACGACGAGGTAGTAACTCTGGATTCCAAGGTCATGGCAGAACTAGCTCGAGGAATTATCAAGACAATTGGCGCAACCAGAACCAAAACCAGCAATCCAATGCGCCTATAGATGTGCAGAATCAAAACCAGGGCCAATATAACCCTGGTTTCCAGCCCGGCCATCGCCCAAGAGCATCTATGGGTGCATCGCTTGGGTCGTTCCAATTTCCTGCTCAGCCCAACCTTATGATTCCTGGTGCTGCCGGTCAAGGGATTTTCATCAACCCCGCCACTGGGCAACCCCAAATTTTGAACCCCAACTTGCTCCAGCAGCAGCAATTAACTCAACTTCAAATGCAACAAGCCGCTTTGGGTGTACAACAACTTGGTCTTGGAAACATGGGCCAACCTGGTCAGAATCTCTCCAATCAGCAGCAGCAACAGCAACAACGAAAGACACTCTTTACTCCCTATTTGCCTCAGGCCAGCTTGCCAGCTCTGTTAAGTAATGGACAATTAGTCTCTGGTATTCTTCGCGTTAACAAGAAGAACCGGAGTGACGCATATGTATCCACCCAGGATGGGCTGTTAGACGCCGATATCTTCATTTGTGGAAGCAAAGACCGAAACAGGGCATTGGAAGGTGATTTAGTAGCCATCGAACTGCTAGATGTTGATGAGGTTTGGGGTCAGAAGAGGGAAAAGGAAGAGAAGAAAAAACGCAAGGATATCACTGAGAGTAGCCGGGGTGCCAATGTTAGTAGCAACAGCCCTAACGACGCTACTACTGGTGGCGATGGCAATGACCAGACCACCCAGCCTGGCGGTATGCGGAGGAGAGGCAGTCTGCGACAGAGACCGACTCAGAAGAAAAATGATGATGTAGAGGTTGAAGGACAGTCGCTGTTGTTGGTCGAAGAAGAAGAAATCAGCGATGAACAAAAGCCGTTGTATGCCGGTCACGTTGTTGCCGTTATTGAGCGTGTTGCTGGTCAGATGTTTTCTGGGTAAGTTGCTCACGTTGTAGAAGCTCGCCTGAGGTCTTTATTACTAACGCCGAGTTATATAGCACACTAGGTCTTCTCCGTCCTAGCAGCCAAGCCACCAAAGAGAAGCAGGAGGCAGAAAGAGCAGCTCGGGAAGGCCATAATCCCCGCCCTCAATCTGAGCGGTCTCACGACAAGCCAAAGATCGTTTGGTTCAAACCGACAGACAAGAGGGTTCCTCTGATTGCGATTCCTACCGAGCAGGCTCCACGCGACTTTGTAGAAAATCACCAGGCATATGCCAACCGTATCTTCGTAGCTTGCATCAAGCGTTGGCCTATTACTTCGCTTCATCCGTTCGGTACACTCGTTGAACAACTTGGAGAGATGGGTGATATCAAAGTCGAAACAGATGCTCTCCTACGAGACAATAACTTTGGACCGGATGAGTTCTCCGATGCTGTTGCCCGAAATGTCGGTTTCGAGGATTGGTCTGTTGAGACTGAGGACGAAGAAATTATTACCGCCCGGAAGGACCTCAGGGAAGAGCAGACTTTTAGCATCATACCCAAGGAAGGTGTCGAGATTAACAATGCTTTCCACGTGAAGAAAGTCCGTGAAGGTGTTTGGGAAATTGGCGTTCATGTGGCCGATGTCACTCACTTTGTGAAGCCAAACTCATTGGTAGATCGCGAAGCGAAGAAAAGAGGCACGGCCGTTGAATTGGTTAATCGATATGTACCGATGTTGCCTTCGAAGCTTGGTGAAGATTTGGTTTCTCTGAAACCTGGTGAGGATAGGTTTGCTTTTAGCGTTGTCTTTATTGTTGATGCGAGTGGAACGATTGAAGGAGAGCCCTGGATTGGAAAAACGATCGTCAAAAATGACACTAACCTTCTCTATGGAACCGTTGACTGCCTTGTCTCTAGTGAAGGTGGAGAGATTGAGGAAAGCCTGAAGGAGGCTGTTGGCGCACTATTGGTGAGGAACTCTGTTCTACGAAACCCAACATTACCCATACTAACTTTATGTATCACAGCAACTTACAAAGAAATCTCGTGAGCAACGATATGGTGTTAGCGAAATTGAAATTCCTCCTCTGCGGTTGCTGTATCAAACAGACGATGAGAATGTCCCAAACACGGAGAACATTTTTGAGACACGCCCCGCGTACGAACTTGTTGAGGAACTTCTCATCAAGACAAACTCGCTAGTTGCGGAAAAGATTGCGGCTGCTTTGCCTGAGAAGGCGTTGCTCCGTCGTCAATCACCTCCTACTCCGCGTCGTCTCGCCACATTCGGCGACCGAATTAATCGCCTTGGATACAACATCGACATTTCGAGCAGTGCAGCCTTGCAGCCTAGTTTGTTCAGTTTAGAGGATTCTGATGTGCGCAAGGTAAGATTATATGCCATTCTCTTTTAAGATAAATTAGCTAAAGTAAACCTAGGGCATGGAAACTCTTTTAGTCAAAGCAGTCCCACGGGCCAAGTACTTTGCCGCCGGAAAGCTTCCTGTTGAGCTTCGCAACCATTATGTCTACAACCTTCCAGTGTATACCCATTTCACCAACCCCATCCGTCGTTACACAGATATTATTGTACAGCGTCAACTGGAAGCCGCATTGTCCAACGGAGAGATTGAGTTCGCTGAAGATGTAGAGGGTTTAACCAAAACTGCAGAACAGTGTAACGTCAAGAAGGATTCTGCAAAGAACGCCCAAGAGCAAAGTATTCACATTGAACTTTGCCGGGCTATGGACAAACGCCGTACCGCACAAGATGGTGAATTAATTTGCGAAGCCATCGTCATCTGCGTTTACGAATCTGCATTCGATGTCCTGATTCCCGAATACGGCTTTGAGAAGCGTGTACACTGCGATCAGCTTCCCCTGAAGAAAGCCGAATTCGACAAGAATACCCGTGTTCTTGAGCTTTACTGGGAGAAGGGTGTTCAGTCCAGTGCTTACATTCCCGAAGACGAGCGTCCCAAGGGAGGTGCAGTACTGCGCGCTACAAACGAAGCTGCTGCTGCCAGTGCTGCTGTTGCTAAAGCAAAGGCTGCACAAGAACAAGAGGAAATGCAGCGAAAGGCTATGGATATCTCATCGTTATCTGTCAATGAAGTTGACGCATTGTTTGACGATGATGGGGATGAATATGACGATGGTTCTGAGACTGGCGAAACAGAGCAGTCTTCAACTTCCGGCGTTGCACTTGCTCCACCCCCTACAAATACCAGGCCCACACAAAGCATGCCCGGCTCTCCCACCAAAAACTCACCGACCACCTCTCAAACACCTCATCGCACCAGATCTGATCCGAAGTTATCAGTCTCTGCTCTTGATGCCCAGAAGACTGATGAGCAGGAGTTGACGAAGAAGGAGAAATATCTGCACATGTTTACTTTGCGCGAGGAGAAGGGAGACTATATTCAGGAGGTCCGAGAACTAACCAAGGTTCCGGTATATCTGAAGACGGAATTGAGCAAGAGTCCTCCGTATGTGCTCCAATCCCAGCCACCGCAAGAACCCCTACTAATTGCATATTATAGTTGCTTGACTATCCGCTCCCTCAACCCTTTTGCCCTGTAAAATGGTACCAACGATACGTGCATGTAATCAGCGATATTCAACATATCGGTTATTTCTTTTACTCTCGGCGTGATGATGCGAAAACTTGGGAAGGGTTATGTGTGAATGGTAGGATAATGAGCTGATTATAGATAGTAATGTTCACGATTGCTGTTGGTGGGGGTCATATGGATGCTCTATATCGGATGAATTTTCTTTTCCCTCTTCTTTTTATGGCTGTGTTGTTTTTGGCGATTACTTACTGTTATGGGGGTCAAGGACTGGGGGAGTATGATACTTTGTGCTCTGATCGATTTTCTGGGGAGAGGAAAGGGAGGAAATTGGAGATTGGTGTTTGCAGTATGAAGCATGAGGCAATGAAAGCATGAATTCGAGTATATGATACTAAGACGTCCGCGGTGAATCATGGGCTGTGATGGCGGATCGATGATCCGATGTTCCAAACCTTCGGTAGATTACCCAGACGGTGTAAAAATAGTGCATATTCGCTATTCCATCAAGTCCGGATGAACCGGCTGGCTGCATCTCACATGCTGCACAGTTATTTGTTCGTTTGCAAGGCGTTAATGGAAGTGGTATAAGATGTGAGAATTGTGGCGATACCCGGGATGAGCAGGGACGATGCTGCTGGGAAAACTTGTATAGGGCTGGAACGGCAGATCCGAGTGGAAATATACATGCAGCTTTTATGTGAGTGCCGATTTAAGTAGTTACTTGGTAGGCATTACGAATTATTAGGGCATGAGGATGAATACCCCCATTCGGATCAACTTGCTTCCAGAGAAAGGAGGCTCTCTCAGGAATTGGTAAAGCTTGTCAGCAAACAAACCATTCAAACTTCGATGGGGCGTTTTTGAGGCTGATGCCGTTTCCGAACTGCCGCTGAACAGTAATGTAACGCCCAGTCCCTCAAAAACAGGCTTAAAGTACCGATCACAATTTATTACTCAGTATTTCCTAAAAGAGCGAACTGTACTTTGCACGGAAGCATGACGAATAGAGTGGAGCGAGCACGTCTACATGGCAAAACTGACATTGCCAGATTAGCCGAAATGACGTACCTCCGCCACAGTTATTAAGGCACAGCAACGGTCATATACAACGGGTGCTCACTCAGATGTGAGAATAGTGCCGCTGGTGGTTCTGCACTTGTAGCCGTTGGGCGATCTTGGATAGCTACAACGGAAAGTCGCTCGCTCTTCACGACCGCAATAGAGTATATTAATTAATTCGAACAGATACACATGCACATTAGTCTTGAGGCGAATATATCGGGCAACTCATGCACACGGGGAGCTTGGTTACAAAGCTGTTGCTGCAGCATGCCGCCGCAACCACTGAGCCTGCCACGTACGGGATCCGATAGGTCCGCTTCCTTACGCTATCTTTGACGGGCGGGTCGAAGGGTGGGTATATCCTTACGCTATCTCTGACGGGCGGGTCGAAGGGTGGGTATATAAACCCTCTCACAACTCGTTCCTTACCGCCATCAATCACAGACCGCGGTTTGAATTTCTCGAACAAAACAAAACAAAACGATCAATACCTGTCTACAATCATGTGTTGCGTTCGTTCCCCGACCTGTGTTCAGCTTTTGTGCTGATTATGTGTTAGCTACCGGTACGCGTTTCCCGCGCTTCTTCGCCGTCGTCGACGTCTTGGAAAGAAGATGACGATGATGAAATACACCCGCGGCCCGCAATGCGTGTCACAGGAAAAATCGTGCGCGTGCGGTCACATCCAAGCAAGGCGGTGCGGGAGAAGGTAGCCAGAGTGCGGAATCATCGCCCACAAAGAGTCGGCGAAAAATGTCATTGCAAAAGCGCTGGGGGAGGGAGAGGAGAGATAGGGAATGTGTACAGTGCTTAACGATGGGTTGGTGGAGGATAGTTTAGTTGGGGGGCTGAGGGCCTAGGTTATATAATTGCTTGTTTGCGTACCTAACCTGTCATGAAGTTACTTTGTGGACGCCACAATATCCCTTGGCTCCACTCACGCGGCCGCAATCGCGATGTTGCATGCAGCAGGGTGAGACACCATGCGTCCAATCCATAATCTCCTCTCACACACCGTGCCACGTCAATTTCCTTACATCTTGTCCTCCCTTCGTTTCCTTCTCTTCACTCTTCCCCGCCCATCAGCACATTACACAAAACAATGTGTTTCTGGCTCTCCTCCTCACGCCGCTCCTCCTCCTCCTCGGTCGCCTCCTCAAACTCTAAGAAACCGAAGCTCCTCCGCAAGAAAACGCGAAAAGGCTTTCCGTACTCCTCGATGCGCGTCGCGAACCTGCCGCCCACCATCCCGAGCACCGTCATGTTGCATGCGCGCGCCGCCTGCGAATCGAAGCTCACACTCGGGTTATATCGGAACTCGCTGGTCGAGAGGAGTAGGGAGGAGCTTAGCGGCGGCGGCGTAGAGGGGAGGAAAACGGCGTTTAGAGAGGCGAGCTGGATTTAGGTTGAGGTAGAGCGGGAGAGAGAGAGTAGGGGCGGGGGTGTTTTAGGGTTGCGGGGTTTGGCGCATAATTTTTTGCGGCTGCTGGCAGCTACACATGGGGAAAATCGAAACCGGAAACCTGGTTAATGGGGCGGTGAACGGGTCGGGTCGTTCAGGTCGTTCAGCAGGCATGGGTTGGGGAGTTATTTATCAAACAAGGGCTAGCTAGCTTATTCGCATCTTTTTCCTTTATAATTTACAAATGGCGAGGCGGTTCAGGTCAAAGGTTTCAGCATTCGTGTAACCTACTAAGTATTCTACTTGTAATGTTACGAGTTGGGAATCAAAGGAGTCGTGCAGAATGAGTTGGACGGTCTGTGTCAGAGAAGAGAACTTTGGTCTAATTAGGGAAACTGGTCGAAACCCTATGAGATTTGTTTGTTGTAGGATGAGATTGGGTAGCTCTATTCGAATACGAGTATCTTTCAGGTCAGCAGCGCTCTGTGGAACAAAGACTCTTCGCAGCCATTATGAGCAGCTACAGGGTTTTGCAATGGAACTCCAGAAATACACCAGCGTACGAATCCAAGACAATGAACCAAAACATGATATGCGCCATAAAGGCCATTCGTGTCCAATAGATTTCGAAGTACCCCTCAGGAAAACCTTTATAATTTCATATCGTTAGATCCCAACGATATGCACCTAGTCTTCGAAACAAATTTCAGCTCTCAGCGTTTATGAGTTCCCGGGATTTATGCCATTCAATAGTTCAATCAGACCCAACCAAAGTGTAAACTAGAGTCTGTGACGGATGGCCTGTCTGGGATTGGATATCTTCAAGTAGCTACAGCTAGCGCCGGTACCTATAGCTAAAGTGGGTATAGAATGCTTAATGTTCGTAGATTATTTTCCCTTAACCATAATCCAATTCAGAATGTCATTGACTACTCGCAAGTAGGTCGAATTTGTTATCTTGAGGATCCGAAGCCTCATATACTACCTGTTGGTGGGTGTGATATATAAACGTGAGCTCGGGCCCAGTGCCAGCCCCGGTGTGAAGGGGACAAAGGGTAGCGGGTGGGGAACTCCCCATTTGACCGGCTTGCCCGGAGGCGGAGGGGATATGGGGCTCTGTCATACTATAATTAGAGTGCATACAGTATGAATAAACAACAACAACAACGTGAGCTCGGGAGTGAATAGCAATAAAACCATGGGCCCCTAACCCTAATGAGACGTTGCTTAATGAACCATTTCTTCTCGACTCTTTTCTCCGTTATGGGGAACAATTTAATCGTAAACAGATGTAGATTGGGTTTTATGACTATAGCTGTCAAAATGGACGTTGTTCTATTGATCTATCTAATAACTCATGAGTGCAGAAGAGTGATCGCTGCAGGTTTCGAACCCGCGCTCTGCGTTTACAGCGCCTAGTGTCTCAAATACTTGACGTTTACCGCATCCTCTGCGCAGGTATTCAAAGAAATTCTCTACTACCGCCCTGCTTGGCACTTAGGTTTTAGCTCAGAGCATTCACCTGAGCTCGTCCTTAGCGTAAATCTTCCAAATTGTGACGCTTAGAGTTAGGTCCGAACTTACCACCTACTCCGCAAATCCAAATAGTACAGATACTCTACTTTTAACTCCATGCTACTGTTCGTCCCAGCAACGCTTCTCTGTCAAATTCCACGTATCGCTCTCCGTCATTCCCAATAAACCATCCATATCCGTACCGATTCCCTATCTCGTCCAAGTGTCGTGCCCGTTCGACAGAGTCTATCTACACAGTGCTAGCAACATTCTCTAGTGCATTACTTGCATAAAAGGTGGCATACGTGCCCGCCAAAGGAGTCGGTGCATGACAGGAACGCACGAAACAGCGACTATACGTCTATACTATAGCCAGTATAAATATTGCCAACAAGGCTACAGAAACGTAAAATGCACCACTCCGTCTATGTTGCCAGTAATCAGCAAGCCATTCGGTACGGCGATGGCCCAGAATTTAAACCTACATCGAAACCTGCGTTTGTGGGCGAAAACGTCTGCACGGTGAGGCGGTTGAGGTGAGGCGGTTGAGGTGCCGTTGTATGCTGGAGGGAATACATCATTCTAATTGAGTTATACATATGTAGCAAACAGCTTGGTGTACACCGTCTCTATACTCCGAGCTGCTATACAGGTCGAAATTCTTGTTCTTAGCTTTACCCGTCTGTTTGCAAGTACCGAGAACCAATTGCTAACCCTGAAACTTAGCTTCCAGCCACCATCATAAGTATTATTTACTTCGTCATTTAAGAGGCTAGATGTGGTCAGGAGTGCGCCAATTGCAGTGTCTACCTCAGCTGTGGGGGTACCTCGCGGTCAACACTCCTGATAATGTTTCCGGACAGGTCCGACAGAACCTCACTCTTTACCAACCGCGGCCTGTGAGTGCAGTGTATAATATTACACTTCGTAATAAACACCATTAGGCCCTCAACTTACTTCCCTTCGTGATTTATCAATGATTACATTTCTTATCTCAACCGCATACTGTACTGGTCACAGTGGTTCGGACGTCAGCAGTCAGAAGGGGGTGTCCGTCCGGCCAAAAAAATGTACTTGTCAGCGTCAGGAAGCCAATGTCCGATGAGTTAGATCTGTCAGCACTGGTATCATGATCGTATTTGTCCTATCTAAAACATTCAAGAGTACTATTTCTTCTTCCAGCCGGCCCATCTTTCATATCCCTCATTCTAGTCGCGCTTTGTCAATAGTCAATAACGGTTGCTGCTCTTTCGTGTCCCCACAGCCATAAAGCTTTGCAGCGGCAACATTACGGTGTCCGATTACCCAAATGCCGTCAGCAACAACTGTCCGATGAGAAAATACCTGTTAGCACCCACCTGCGTCCGAATCACTGTGACCAGTACAGTATTCAACCCAAAGAGCAAAAAAGTCCCAGTCTCTTTACCAACTTTTTTAAGTACTCTCCAGAGATCTATGCAGCATAGAGTTAAAAAAATCGCCAGAAGAAGCACAATGAGCGTTGGTTGTTTTCACGTGGGAGAATCAACGATGCCTCAGGCTTGTCTTTCAAGGTGAGAAATGATGATGTTTCATAGTCGAGCTATATGGAAGCGGAGAGAATATGCCATTCTTTGATCGGCTGGGTAGTGAGAATTTTGAAGGCTTAATTCTAACGTTTTAGTCTGGTACTTCGTATCGGATTTAGTATGTGACAGATCAGAGAAAGGCACATCAAACAGCTCGTCTGTGGTCTATGGAAGTGAACGGGGGTTGGCCCGTTTGTCGAGTGCTACATGTGATGGCTCATAGTTGATTATACTATATAATAGGACCCATCATAACATCAGGGTCAAAGCCAGCGCGGTCATGGGATTCAATAGTCCCTTGAAGCATGACTTGTCCCAGCTCCTCAATTTCCACCACACCTGTGCAAAAGAGACCACCAGTAGCAATGGCGAGGGGTTTTCCAGAAGGAGAGGCTGAGAACCCCAAGAAGTGCGTTTCTGGTTTTGAAAGCATTGAATATCTATATAACGATTGGTGAGACCCCGAGAATCAGACAGACTGAACATAACATGAAATGATTGTAACGTACTTGGAGATGCGGTGGTGTCTGTTCATAATTGGCGGTGAGTGTGTTTCTGCAGTGGCTCCGCCTCGTTCGAGTTGTTGAATGAGAGCAATAAAGTGATGTAGCCACCCAAGAAACTAGATAAGCCATTATCAGGGTTGCGGAAAGTGTAGGTAGAAGGTCGTACCAGAATGAATTGCCTAGCTCTCAGCTCGAAACTCTTTATTAATTGCGACTTCTCATTTGCAGAGCACTCAGTGTCACACTAATACCCAGAAGGAAGGCTGTAGAAAGCACGCTAACTAGTGGAGTAAGAAGCCAGGGTTTTGAGTGTTGTCGCTTGTGGAGCATCGATAACTGGGTTCTTCGCTGTTTCACAAGAATTGCCGCTGGTGCCGCTGGTAACTTCAATTCCCTCAAAGTATACAGATACCCTCTAGCATTTAACCTGTCTGCCATTTCTTCGGGTTCATGAACTCCGCTTGCCCAAAGTCTTCTAACACTTACATCCGCACCCACCATTGTGGAAGCAATTGTGCCTGATTCCCCACGAATAGCACATCTTTGAGACCTCAAAATGCGTATGAGAGCTAGGTTTAGTCTAAGTACGGCCGCAAAACCGGCCTGTAAGGCCCGGACCTATGTGATATCAACTACATATCTTCGGACAATATACTGTACCTTCGCTGGCCTAAGACTATATAGTACGAGAAGCAGATGGGAATTTGGAAAGGCCTGTCTAGAGCGTAATTGCAAACATTCTTCGATACGCCACATCGAACGTCTTGCTCAATCCTTAGTTCAACAGCTCTGCGAAGTCGTCCCGTTCGACAAAGTCAAATTTGGCGATGGACCTTCCGGGCTGTAGACAGACTCGTCGTAGGTGGGGAAAGTGAAGTTGTTTCTGAAAGGATCAGACTTTTTGTCTCTGAAATAACCTGGATTGATATCCCTAAATTCGAACCGCGTAATCTCAGAGTTTCCAGGCCTCGGATTGTTGGAATAGCTCTCATGGTACAAGTGATTGGGTAAAATCCAGTACGAGGAATTAGGATACATATAAATTCCATAGTAATGCTCATCTGTTGCGGCAGATGATCTCTCCGATACGTTAAAATCTGCGGTAGAGGCGGGAGCTCCAAATCCTACCAATAGATCCCCCCAATATTTGATATCAATATCAAGGCCATAAAATACTCGATCCCCCTTCTCTAAGCCTGTGATATCTTCAATACTCCTTATCTCGCGTATCCTAGTATCAACTGTGACATCGACCTCTCTTCCTAACAATCCATCCCGCTCCAATGAAACCACAAAGTGAAAACAAAGTAAAGTTGCAAGCCTCACCCTCTACCCACATCCCCTTATTCACACTATTTTTAACTTCAACTTCACCCCCCCAGGACTCTGCTCCTCGTCCTCTGAGCTCTCCGCCTCTTCCTCCGCTCCGGCATAGTCCATGGAGGTGAATGGCGGTAAACTACCATTCAAATATTGATGACTGTAGGCCACATATCCCCTCTCTGTGATTTGACCGGAAGGTTTGCTCGCTTCTCCAAATCGACTGTGCGTACAGTAGTTTTCTTGGAGATAATATATAGGCCTATGGCTCGTGAATGATGTTATGCTTATCTGTGCATTAGCAATGCTCTACCGCGAGCGCAATAGAAGGCTTTAGGAGTTTATTCCGAACGTAATCAGGACTAAAACGCTCGCCGAAGATGCCACACTCCAATACTTGTTACACGCTATGAGTAAACAGACCCTCTCTAGCCGCGAGTTCCCGTTAAGTTACTCGCCTCTTAGTAGCGCCTTAATTAGCGCAACATAGGAAAGCACATAAGGATACCCCAACAACGGTGAATCCTCAGCAGATACTCCTGGCCTGGGCTTCGACAACTGAAAATACGGCTCCAATTTCTTTACATTATGGTCAATACAAGCACACATGAGTCCGTAAAACACTGCAAATAACAACGGTCCAAGTCGAACAATGCCTCGACATATCCATTCGAACTGAATGTTATAGCACCCTGCGCTTGTGATCGCTAGAGGAGGTATTCGAGCATTACAAGACACAGTGTTGTGATGAACGCAAACAGAAGCAAGAATCCCGGAGTCATCACTGTAGGCTGCCATCCGATATCGAACGTGACGCTAGGGGTAATAGAGGTGCAGGAGGTTTGTTTCTCTTTAGACGGAGGGGCAGCAGTGGAGCACTATCGTTCTCGCCTCCAAACGTGGTCAAACACCAAGAGAGAACGAGATTTCATTCCCGGTGCTTGCTAGGGAAGTCTGAGGTAATGATAGACGCATCTGTAGATTGGATGTCAGCAGTCAGTAAAGCTGTCTGCCCCTCTAGTGGTTCAGAGCAGTCAGTAGCAATATCAAATGAACATTGATGGATAATATACCTACAGAGTTCAAGCCCACCGTGCTTCCACCTGCCGGTCCACACTTTTCTTTACCAGTTTAACCCATCATAGTGTAATTTCAAAGCTGATATTAGGGCAAATTAAGTAGTAGCTAGCCTAGGGAAATTCCAGTTTCGTACTAGGTAGCCCGGGTCTCTCGGCGGCCCAGCAACAGCTTTCTCGGAAACTCGTTCGGATATTACAAGAGGCGTTAGCACTGGCCATCCCATGAAGAATTTCTTGCCAGCAGCCAGTGCTGCCAATACAATCTTTGCCACCTGGATCCTGCCTCGCCTAATCTTATTTTCCTGTTACGCGAAAAGATGTCGTGGATCGGGTACCCGCCCATGCAGCATCCACACTTTCTACCTTTTACCATACTACATCTGGCCATCGTGCGGCCAAGATATACTCTAAACCTACTATCTATGTGTTTATATGGTTTTGGGTTATTGATTTGGTACCTGGTTGATTGATACGCCAACATTGCGCTTGTGAAGGGAAATATGCGTACAACTTTATGTATTGGGAAGAGAGGTTCGAACGGCTGTATTTAATGTGCCATGGATGTTGGGAATCGTTTCTTGCATGAAGAGAGCCGAGTCTTCCAATAGACAGGAACTGATACCTAGCCTAGCTTGAAGTTCATGGTGCTATAAACGCCAGGTGCTGTAAACACCAAGGTTCGAAACCTGCGGTACTCAATCTTTTGTCATTGTTGCATATATGGGCTTCAGCTGAGCTGATGCATAATCTCCTTAAGATGATGGTCGTTCCAGACTCAGCTGGAGATGCCAGCTAAGTGCGCATGCATGCGTACAGGGCATACTCTGAATGCCGTATATAAGATCACGAATGTACCTGTACTTGAGAATACAAGGCTTCTAGCAATCAGTATTTCAACAGTCATGCCCAGAACAATTTCTCTTTCCCACTCTTATCCTTGTGCCTGGGAACTACAGCCCAGACCCGATCGGAAGGTCCACGCAGGAACCACGTTGCTAATTTCCTTCGCGGCTGTGTCGTGAAATAGTAAAGTTTTTGGATCAGGTTGCATTCGGACACATGCATGCATGCAGGTATAGTAACGGTGGAGATGCTACAATAGCATTGGAACCCACGGACGAACGCAGGCTAGACATTCCGAGTGAGGAATAAACTATATCCATATTGGATAGAGCCTGAGCTCTCAGCTGTCCGCTGATAAAGACTGAGCCTGGGCCTTGCTGCGCACTCCATGAAGGCCGTGCACACAGTAGAGTCGTCCTGGTCGAATGCTACTATTGAGCGTTGAGCTTTATACGTACCTTATCATAGGGGGTCTGTACGGTACTGTGGACCGAGCGTAATTGAAGCATGGTTTCCGTATCAGCTACAGACTAGATATTGAACATCGATCGCGAAAAACTAGAAGTGTCCAGGAGCAGCAGCAGCCTCTAGGCTTACCTACCGTATATGCACCGTCCATCCCTAAAGCATCCATTATATTCATGATCACACAATCCGAGCATATCAGTAATAATGCTAGCCTATAAATTTTAGACTAGAGGAACTCAAGAATACACACTCCCGACGCCCAGAATAAACGCCCCGAAAACAGAACAGCAAGGAATAATCATCACCTCAACCGTAGAAACCAAACAACCGTCAACCACCACCACCAGAAGCTCCCTACTACCGCAACACTACCCCCAGAGACAACATCGTTCGCCACTACCACCACCCCCGGTGTCCACATCAAATGTGTCCTCCTCACCCACCGCCCCGCGCCAAGCGTAAGAATAACCAATGCGACAAGGAGAAGCAGACGGTGATTATGTGTTGCCCGCAAGCTCGACGAGCCGTGGCGGTAGGAGTAGAAGCTGTGTCCACGGCGGTCGCGGAGGAGTGGGGTTCTCTCGTTCGGCGGTGTAGTCGCCATGAGACGGACTAACCGTGATTGTAACTACCGACGGCGGGATATATTTTAATTATGGGATCTTAGGGAGGGTATGCAATGCATACGGGATGGGAGTGAAGTTCATCACGATGTCGGGATCTCGGTAAACGCGGTAAGCCCGCATAGAATGGTTGTGGCAAGGCTAGCCAATGGCGGTGCAGCGCCACACCGAGAAATTCCACCATCGTCATCCAACGGCTTTTCACACGCAACACCCCCACCACCCCCACAACCAAACGATGCTACCACCACCGCGCACGCTCCTGCGGACATCCGTCCTCAGCAAACCGAGCACGCTCCTCCTCGCGCGCCATGCCACCACCGTCGCTCCCTCCTCCTCCACCACCACCACCACCACCACCGCTCCCCCCACCACAACCACAGCAAACACCGAAGTGCTAGACTGGGATGCCTTCCTCCAACTCCGACGTCTGCGGCGCCGCTACAATCTCGCCTCCAGCTTCCTCACCTCGTTCGTGGGTACCAGCGTGGGTATGGGTTACCTCGCCAACAAGGAGATCGACGTGACGCAGACAATATTCGGCATGGACCCGCTGATCATGTTTGGGCTCGCTACGATCGGGTGCGGGGCTGCGGGGTGGCTTACAGGGCCGACACTGGGCGGTGCGGCGTTCAAGTTGGTCAAGAAGCGGTGGATCGGTCAGATTGCTGAGGTATCCGCCCCCCGGAGCTTTCTTCTTTCCCGGTGTCTGACGTGCCGAATTGCAGCGTGAAAAAGAGTTTCTCCAACACATTAAAAAGAACCGCGTCGACCCGAGTTTCCAGAGCTTCTCGAATCCCGTCCCGGATTACTACGGCGAGAAGATCGGCAGTGTAAAGCAGTACCGGCAGTGGCTCAAGGACCAACGTGCTTACAACAAGAAGCGGGAGGCACCTCTTTTGTAAACCCGAGACCCTAGATTGAGGTGTGGGGATTGGAGAAAATCATTTCTGCGACGGTACTACTACGTTCTCGCTTTTTCCTTGTGTTTTTTAATTTGTGCAAGTTGGGTGGGTGGGAGATGGGCAGAGCTGGATGTTGGAAACATGGTGTAATATAAGACGGAGGATTATACAGGGTTACTCTCCTCCAAGTACACATTTTCTTTTTTTCTTTATGGCATTGATGGACAAGAATTAGATATTGGAATATCCTTGCCAACACTGCATTCCCCCCGCTGTGAGCCAACGATGAAAGCAAGTGCTAGACTGCGGAACTACTATGAAGCCATTAGCAAAAGATACTTTAGCGGGAGTCCTCCGTTTCAGGTGAGGCTCATGTGAGGCTGGTAGACGTCTATTAGCCTCACATGAGGGTGACTGAAATATCATGTTGATATAAGGATATTTGTTGGCTCATGGTAACCTCTCAAACTTATGACTATCCTGCCACTGTCATTCACACAAGTCATTCAGGCAGATTTGATGCCATTGCAGTTGACTGGAATGGTGACAGTTGAGACACTATCCTCAGTTGAAATTCTCATGCCACAGTAACTAGTCAAGTAGGAGATTTTAAGTATTCTCCCAATCAGCATTTTGCAGATTCTTGTGCAATGCTGTGAAAACTAAAAACTCTTTACATTCACAGCCAAATAAAACATTACATAGCAGGTATTCTGTGATGGGGTTGTCACTTCTGGGAGCTACTTTTAGCTCTACAATTATTTCCCGCTGCACCCGTGATTTTGGACGTGCAGATGCGCGTGGGGTGGTGGCAATGGCAGTGGCAGTGGCAGCAGAATGCTGGTGATGATGAACGTGGTGATGGTGATGGTGATGGTGATGGTTGTCATGGACCTACGGGCCATGGTGAAGGTGTGTGCTGTTCCAAAGAGCTAGAAGCCATGCCCCACAACCCCACCCAGCGCTTGAAGCGCGGCTGTGAGGGCGGCTACTGAAATCCTGTCAGGATTCTGATATGAGCCTGGCAGGCATGACAAACCTCCAGGAGTACCATGGTTGCAGCTGGCTGCAACTGCTGCAAATCTATCTGGTATCAACTGTGCCAGCACTGTCATGAGTATGCAAAATCAAATCAAGGTGATTGCAAGATCAACCTCATATGCGCCTTATATGAGCCTCACCTGAAACGGAGGACCTCCGCTAAAGTAACAACCACCCGTCACACTAAGAACATACCTCTGTCACTCAAACAAAAGACAATGCGCCAAACCCGGATTGAACGGGTGACCTTCAGATTACCCCGGATTCTCTAATAATCTCAGACTTCAGTCTGACGCTCTCCCAACTGAGCTATTAGCGCTTTCGATATCTCCTTGCCTGCACCTGTCTCAGAACAACATTTCATCGTCCCCCTCCACAACTCCATCCACAACGGACCAGAAAACACACATCCTCCACACCCTCCCTTGCACCTCCACCTCCCACCATGGCCATTCATACGCCACCCTACACCCCACACCCACCACCCCCTTCGCCTGCCCCCTAACCAGCAACAAACCTTCCTCCCCCCCAGTAACCGCAATAAACCCCTCCTCAACCCCAACACCCCCCACCACAACCTCACCCCCCAATTTCCGCCCCTGCGCATGCCGCGTCTCCAAAACCCACCCCACCACTGTCGCCGCAAGCCCGTCAGGCACGTACTTCCCGGACCCCCGTTTCTTGGTCGGCGACCAGTCCACGGGCAGCAAATGACTGTCTGTGGCAGCCGAGGGACGGAAAAGCGGCGGTGCTCCAATGACACTGCTACCAGTGGCGGCAGGGTCTTTGGTGGGGATGGGGGTGAAGGGGAGGATGCGGAGGGTGCGGGAGAGAGTTGGCGACGGGAGGTCCGGCGGTGACGACGGCGGCATCATATCCGAGTCCTGCGGAGGCGGCGAGGAGTCCGGGTCGTCGTCTTCATACTCCCAGCGTCGCTTCCGCGTGGCAATAGGCGAGGAATCTGCTACGATGTCTGAGTCGATTGTTTCGTTGGGGGTTGTGGAGGTGGGGGCGGCGAAGGCGAGTCTTGACGCTGGAGTTGGGGTTGACGGTTGGGGGTGGAAGAGTGGGCGTTTCTGGGAGGCGGAGGTGCTGGCCGCGCTGATGAATTTTGGGGTGGAGCGTGAGGCGGGAGTAGATGATGGTGCTGCTTGGGTGAACCGAGGTTGTCGCGGTGGTTGCTGGGAGTTTACTGGCTGTTTTGACGGCTCTCGTTCGGTGCTGGAGGGTGTGATGAAGCGGGGTGTCTAGTGTCATCTGTCAATTCAGCTGGTCGAGGTGGGTAGGGATGTTGTGTAGTACCTTAGGAGGCATCGTGGGGTTGCTGCGGTGTGTAGGGAGGAACCGCGACTTGGACGAAGTCAAATGACGTCCAATACACGTGACCGTGGTAATGAGTAACTGCTGTGTTTGGTCTTGCAGTGTGGCACACTTGTGTTCACCGTTGCTGGAGCAGACCAGAAAGTACGGGCAAATGAAATGTTTCTTGTATGGATCCTTCTAACCAAAAACCAATCATCATGATATCAAAAAGCCAAAAACGCCCTCGACTCCTGCATGCAATGAAGACCCCACCAATCCTTTCTATACGCTGCCCCCCCTCTCCCTGTCTTCAGGAAAAACCGCCCCTCCCCAGGCTCCCCAGCCCTCCATTGCGGGCTCTATTCCTCACCTCCTTCTCCCTTTCCTTCATCTTCCTCTTCTCCGCCTTCCCCACACTGTCTCCCACAATCTTTGCTCTTGCGTGGAAATTGATACTACTACTCTTTGTCCCACCCTTCTTAAGTCCCTGAGAATCGCCCAAGCTCCTCTCAGTCGTCGCGGAACCGGAGCTCTGGCTGTCAGCCGAAATGGAACTGCCGGTAGCTCTCCTCAGCAGAGACGGAACCCTAAAACCAGCTGGCCCCAAACCCCCGCTTTCCACCGTCTGGAAGGCAAGCTTGGTGGAAATGGAGATGGATGATGGGCCACGAGAAAGTGTGCGGTCGATTACCGCTGTCGTAGTGCGCCGTCGTTGTGAGTCGTCTTCCGAGTCAGAAAGGTCGATGAGCGTGTTTTCTTCAACTCCGAGGAAGGAGAGTGTCTGCCATGCCATTAGCTCAAATCTAACTAAGGTAGTGAAGATAAGTCATACCTCTCTGATCTCCGCCAAACCCGGCTTTTTAGACCTCACGGGTCTTCGGGGGTCTTTAGGCTGCGGCTGCTGTAGCGCATCCGCCGAATCATCGTTCTGACCGGCAGCCGGTTCCTCGCTTTGAGATTCGAGAAGAATTTGACTCTGCGAGTCCCCGATGTTTGTAAAGAGGTCTTCTTCGGTCGTATCCAAAAAGTCACCCTCTTCATCACTTGCATTATCCTCGAGCACCCTAAAGAACGCAGCCTTCTTCGGATCCTCTGCAATCTTCCCCAGATTCTCATTCTGTAGTAGCGCCTTCCGAATCTGTGCCAGCTGTCTTCTCTTCGCTCTCCTCCGTCGTTCTTGTGCCATGTACTCATCATCGCTATCGTCATCCAAGTCAAAGTCTGCGCCTCTCTTTTTCCTGAGCATTCCGTTCTGGATATTCCGAAAGAGCTTGTTTACGTCTTTTTCATCTTGCAGCTTCTCGCGCTCAGCGAAGAAAGCAGCCATAGCGTTTTCATCGATATCTAGCTCTTCGTCGTCGAGGAGATCTTTCATTTCTTCGTCACCCCCTGCTTCGTCATCACCTTCGTCTTCAGATGCTCCGCCAACTCCGCCATATTCATCATCAGACTCCACGGCCCTTTCATCGACCATTTCTTTAGCCTCAGACTTGCTTTTGTCAAACGGTTTAGCTGGGATCTTGGGCTTTCTGGCAGCTTTTTTGAGAATGGCAAATGCATTTTCTGGTTCATCGTCATCATTATCGTCGTCTTCGTTGTCATCATCTTCGCCTGATTCCTTTTCTTCATCCGAGAAATCAGCAGCTGCTCTCCTCACCAAACGGCCTTTAGATCGTTTCTTGGTCTCAGGGAACTGCTCATCCAGAATTTGAGTTGGCACAGATCCAGCAGAGGGTTCTGGTGAGACCTCAAATCTAGGTGGAGCTGGACTGGAGCATTTTTCAAAGCCAGAGTCTTGTGTTGGGTCTGGAATCTGTTGGGTAGGTTGCGAATCCATGACTTGAGATTGACTGTAGTCAAGAGTCAACGCCGGCAACGAATACTGGTTATCGATTTGGCTCTGCGAATAGTCAAGGGACAGACCACCGCCCAATTGACTTTCCGGAACCGTGTCTAGCTCGTCGTCAAGATTGTGAGGGGCTTGCGAGTTTGGTAGGACCTCGTCGGGGAGTTTCCTCATTTCATCAATCATCTTTCCTACGTCTCTATCCGTCGGCCCAAATGCAACACTGCCGCCCAGAGTTCCGGCAAAGAGTTGCGTCATCCCCATTGCTGGTGCCTGTGCCGCATTTTTGAAAATATCCGGGATCTTGGGTCCGGCCTGAGTTTCGGGAACAATCATATCGGGACCTGCCCAGTTTTCATCTTCATCGTCGTCATCCGTCACTCGCTGTTTCTTTCGGGGAAGCTTGCGTTTGAATGGTGCAAACCCTCCATCATCATCATCTGCTGAGTCCTCACACTCGACAAAAACAGGTAACATATCCGAGAGACGCGGTGTGGGTGTGGGTGAAACAGAGTCTCGCTCACATTGGTTAACAGATGACAGACTGAAAGTCGGTGACCTCGAATCCATTGGTGCAACGTCTTTCATCTCTACGTCGTCGTCGTCGTCGTGGTCCTTATCAGAATCAGATTCATCCGCTTCACCGTCAATCAGTCCGCTCTCTTGTTCGTTGTCGGCTTCGTCTTCGGAAAACTCCACACTACTTTCATCCAGAAGCCCCTCATCTTCCTCTTCCATCAATTCAAAATCACCATCCTCATCTTCATCGTCACCAACTTTCTCCCCTTTTGCCAACTTCTCCTCCTTCCTCTCGCGCCGTTTGATTTCTAATGCCTCCTTTCGGGCTTTCTCGAGCAAAGTCTCGACTTCTTGCTGTTCCCTCTCCCGTTCCTCTGTAGTTTGGACGATGATTCCCTTCGCTCGTAGTTCTTCGATCTTTTCTTCTCGTTCATGAATTGCCTGAAGCCGACCCTTTTGTAGCAATTGCAGGTGCAGTTGTTTTGAACTTATTTGTGCCTTTCCATTCGGGGAAGTGGCAATGGACTTGGGAATCGGTCGGGGACGTCGTATTGATGCGATCAGTTTCTGCTTCTCCAAAAGAAGGCGCTTAGCTTCTTCCCGCGCCTGGATTTCGGGGTCCACTATTTCGAGGTCGGAATCAGAGTCATTTGGGAGGGCGCGGATTGGAAGATGCACTTTGACGTGCGGCATTGGTTTCTTTTGTTTGGGTGAAAGGGGTGGTTCGACAGCCTTGCCCTTGTCCTTCCCTTTGTCGGCCCTTGGAGATTCAATGGCTTTACCTTTGCCTTTATCGATCTTTAGGTGTGAAGTCTCCACGGTATCTTCGGCGTCGGGGGATTTACTTTTCTTCGGAGTAGCATTTCGCGTAGAATTAAGGAGATCGAGGGCATCGGGAAGGTCCTCGGAATCCGATCTGTCCGACCGGTCCTCGTCCTCTTTCGCCGAATTTGAGAATGGCTCGGGGCTGGGTGTGGAATGAAGTACTGTTTTGGACTTGGACGGACCCTTAGAACTGCAATCTGTTAGTCCTTGACAACTCAATACCATCTACTATAATACCTCGATTCTGAAGGATTTGGTGGCTTCGGGGGTGCTGCTGACGGTTCCGACTCTAGGTTTGTAGCTTTAAAGTTGAATTTATCGAACAGACTTTGCTTGGTAATTTTTTTCCGTGTTCGAGCTTCATGCTCAAGTTGCATGTTTCTCGCCAAACGTTGACTCTCTTTATGCATCTCCACCAATGCCTTCTTGCCCGCCTGCCGTCTGGGTCTGGTGGGCTGAGAGGCCATGCGTCTATCATTATCATCATCGTCCGAGCACGATTCTCCTTGCTCTAACTGCTTCATTTGTTCCATCCGCTCCTGTTCCTTCTTTCGCTCTGTGGCCTCTCTCGCTTCACGCTCCTTCGTCCTCTTCTTTACCAAGGCCAAGAAACGAGCACTTTTTGTCAGATCTTCGGAGAGATCATCGGAGTCGGAATCTTCATTTGGTTTCGGGGATGATTCTTGCGAAATTCGTGCTGGAGTCTCCATTAGGGACGCTACTAAACTCCGAGCCGGCGAGCTAAGTGGAGCCGGTGAGCCACGTGAAGGGGAAGCTGTTGGTTTGAGGGCTCGTTTTCGCCGCGGCGCAATGGGCATGTCCTCGTCGGTATCGTTGTCATCGTCACTGCAGTCCTTCCGGCCATCCTCAACTGTTCCCTCCGACGCCTTCGCAGAGTTGGAATCATTGCAATTCTTGTCTGCCAACAAACTCTGCTTCACACGTTCGTACGCGGAAACGCCATCGTTGTCAGATGTAGCAGAGGCAGGTACTCCATACATCCGACTTGCTAGCTTTCCACGGGGTCTGGCAGAAAGCATGGACTCAGTGTCGTCCGATTCCGGTGTGTCATCGTGTTCTGTGAACAGTGGTTTCTCGATGGTAGTTTTCTGTGGCTTCTTCCGAGACGATGACTTTGCAGCATCATCGTCTGAGTCAAAATCGGCCATGAAAGCGCGCACCTTAGAACGCGGCGTAAGTGTTATTGGAGACGCGACGCGTTGTCTTGAAGTGGGTGTTCCCGGTGTCGATGATGTGGTGGACGACATTGGGGATTTCGGTGTGCCTGTGCCTTGGGTATGAGAAAAGGTTGATCGTAGATAATTGGGGTATCTTGATTGAGTTGATTCAATCGATGATGGTGGGGTCGGTGGAGATGACTGCGCGGTGTGATATTTTGTGCCTGGTGTTGACGCGCAACGCGTAGATGTAACTGAAAATGTCACCTTTCCACGTTGGGCGCGGTTTGCACAAGCTCGTACTCGTAGTGCCTTATTCGGGCAGAGGGTACCTGCGGTGTCACGCTTTGACCGTGTGTCCCACTTCGTTGCTTATCGTGCATTCCAACAGCATACCAAGAATAGACGCTGTTTATTTTTCATCGAGTTTTATAGAAAGGGAGAGAGTTCATTCCCACCATTAGCTGCAGACCGCATTCGGGCGCTTGGGAGAACGAGCGAATTAAATTATGGACGAATTTGGGTGCTGACTCCACCATCACCACCTGAACGCTGAATGGTAACCGACGACCGACTGCATATCTATAGAGCCATAAAACGGTGTGATTGTGAGTGCGGGTTCTTCTCTTTTGAAACCCACTCTCTTTGAGAAACCTGCATCTTCAAGTCCTTCGCGGCTCCCCCCTTTCCGGCTCGTCTGAACTCTGTGCTGTGGTCTGCTTTGCCCTCGTTTAGGCGCTTTGCTCCCTCCTTTCTTTTCACCGCCACTCCTCTTCCTCTCGCCCATCCTTCCACAGCATCAAACCTGCTACTGGCGTGAATCGCGTCTCCCGCCAACTCGGCAAGCAGTGTTTTGTTCTCAATAGTGCGCCACCTTGTCTCCGTCTCTGGGTTACCCAGGCCATTTCAGGTCCTGGTACTGTTACAAGTTTCATACTTTCCCATCCGCTCTCTATACACGGGACCCCACTTCTTCCCCACCTTCGTCACTGCAGCAGACCGACCGAGCATTCCTTTGTTCTCCTCGATACTCACTCAAGTTCTACCGCTACATACACCCGTTCTCTCCACACGGAGTCCATCAACATGGCCGAAGACGGTTCGGGGCTCAAGCCCAAAACTCTAAAACGCAAGAATGTCAAAGGCCTCATGCTTAAGAACGGACCAAAGAAAGAGCCTGTGCCTTCTTTACAGGATGCACAAGCACCTGGCGGGATAGCGAACGACTATCACGAGAGTCTTACCGGTCAGCTCAGCACCTTAGAAATCGGAGTGGAGTTCAAGCTAGATCTGCGGGCGGAGGATCTGCAGGTCATTCATGAGCTAGGTGCGGGCAATGGTGGAACTGTTAGCAAGGTCATGCACCAAACTCTTAGGACTGTCATGGCTAAGAAGGTTCGTTTCCGTCCCGACCTTGGATGCATTCAATGAAGTTCTGACTGGTGGTCGTCACTCTGTGATTCCAGGTGATACATATCGATGCGAAACCAACCGTTCGCAAGCAAATCGTTCGAGAGCTTCATATCATGCATGAGTGCCATTCGCCATACATTGTTTCATTCTATGGAGCTTTCTTGAACGAGGGTGATGTAGTTATGTGTATGGAGTATATGGACTGTGGGTGAGTTATCCCCTACCTCTGTTTCCCCGCCTTCGTTTCAGTATATTCGGTGAAAGCTAACTGAATTGATCCAAAGATCTCTGGACAACATAGCCAAGAAGATTGGGCCTATCCGTATCGATGTCCTTGGCAAAATATCTGAGGCTGTCGTCGAGGGGCTGCACTATCTTTACAACGAGCACAAGATCCTGCATCGGGATATAAAGCCCTCCAACATCCTTGTCAATTCACGGGGACAAATCAAGCTATGCGACTTTGGCGTTTCAGGGGAGCTCATCAACTCTATTGCAAATACTTTTGTTGGAACCTCAACGTACATGGCGCCTGAGCGGATAAAGGGTGCTCAGTATTCCGTCAAATCCGACGTTTGGAGTTTGGGGCTATCTCTGTTGGAGTTGGCAATAGGCCGATTTCCGTTTGATGCAGATGGCTCAAGTGCGGGTACCCGTGCAAGTGCTGGCCCGATGGGTATATTGGACCTCTTGCAGAAAATCGTCAATGAGCCTGCCCCACGGTTGCCGAAAAATGCAGCCTTCCCCCGAAGTCTTGAGCTCATGATTGAGCATTGTTTGATCAAGGACCCAGACAGGCGACCTTCGCCCGAAGATCTTTTGGTATTTGCATTGCCAACATATCCTCCGATCCTTTCTGTACTAACATGTATCCGCAGTCTGAACCTTTCATGAGGAGCGCAAAGGCAACAAACGTCGATTTGGAAGGATGGGCGTGTGAAGTGATGGAGAAAATGACTGGGAAGCCTCACCAAAGAAGTCGTTCCTCGGTTTCGATTTCAACCCCCGGGCTGCAGCAGGCTCCACCAAGACCCATATCCAGGATTGATGGACCTGCCCCTCCTCCGCCCCGCCGGCCCTCTGCTGCTGCAGAACCGGCCCCTCGTCGGTCCTCCGCCTCGACAGAATCTGGAAGACGACCGTCCGCTACGGCCGAGTCGCCCACAGCCCGAGCGCAGCCCGTTGGTCCATTCCCGACTCGAACATCATCGCATGCGGCTCCCCGCTCAACACCGTCTCCTCTTGCCGGAGTGAGTGCAGGACAAAGCCATGACAGAGCTGGGTCAACATCTGATTCTCGGGGGATGCCTCCACCACCACCACCAAATAAGCCAACCGGAAGGTCTGGTATACAGAAGGCGTACACAGAAAGCTCTTCCACATCAGCAATGGAGGCGCAAAGAGAACGGGAGAAGGTGGACCGGGAGACTGAGCGCGAGCGCCAGCGTGCTTATGCATTCCGACAGGGTACCATCGGGATTGGATTTGAAGGTAGTGCCGCCGGTCTACCCGCAGCGAAGGACACAGAAAAGCCTGAGATGAAGGAAAAACGGCGTCTACCAATGACCACCATGACAACCAGCGGTAGCCCTGGTGTGGGAGTTCCAAACGGATGGGATAGGTCTAGATAATGGTTTTGGAGATTGCATTTTTCGGCGATTGATTGTTTGATATCTAGTTCATTTTGTGGGGTTCCCTTCTCGTTTTGGTATACCAATTGGGCGAGCGTAAGATATGATTCGCTGTCTTTGTGTTTTTGTTCGTCTACCGAGTTGGTAAATATGGTGCAAGCGCGGGTCAATCGCGGGGGTACTTGTGGGATTCCTTCGTTTATTTTTGCTTATAGTCATTTGTGTCTAGCAATGGGTAAAATACTGATACTTCAATAACTGCAAAATTGATATAGCGAGTGAGATGGTATGATTACGACCTCTGTTCATATGTGCTGAGCTTGTTGTGGAGCTTTCTTCAACTATCCAGATCCGGACCTTCTGCTGCAGATAAATTAGCCGCGTAACCAGCTCTAGAGTCAGGGTCGTAATCCCCACAAAATTCTCTTGCTAATCGCGGAGTACACGACTGGTGGTTGCAGGCTAGCGGCACTCTATGAAAGGCTAGCGCTAAAAACATTTTCATGCGGGGACAGAGTTTTTTCTTACTTCTACAACACCTCTCTGAAGTTCTCTCCATACTCCATCCACATCAATTCCTCTATACATCACAATGGCCTCTGCTTCCCGTACCATTTCCAGGGCTCTGCGCTCAAACCTTACCCGCCAGGTCGTGGCTCCCGTCGTCCAGAAGCGCACTCTCGCTATCGTTGCCAGTGCTGCCAGGGCTACTGTAGCTGTTGCTCCTCGCTTGGCCAACTCGGTGCAGCAGAGGGGTGTTAAGACTATTGACTTTGCTGGAACAAAGGAGGTCGTTTATGGTATGTACAATTGACCCAATTATGAGCGTAAAAAGTTCTGACAATAGGGTTACAGAGCGTTCGGATTGGCCTTTGGAGAAGATCCAAGTAAGCCACCCTTACAAGCATGCAATCAACCATTCGAGTCAATTCAGCAAAGAAAGAGAATATGTATTCTAATGTGTATTGTGATCATAGGACTACTTCAAGAATGACACCCTTGCCTTGATTGGTTACGGGTCTCAAGGTTAGTTGTTGCAATTGCAACCCTTCAGTTTGATCAATACCTAACAACTCTCGCCGCATCAAGGCCACGGTCAGGGTCTTAACCTCCGCGACAACGGCCTCAACGTCATTATCGGTGTCCGAAAGAACGGAGCTTCGTGGAACGAGGCTATCCAGGATGGATGGGTCCCCGGCAAGAACCTGTTCGAGATGGACGAGGCTATCTCTCGTGGTACCATCGTCATGAACCTTCTCTCTGATGCCGCCCAGTCCGAGACCTGGCCTGCCATCAAGCCCCAGCTCAAGGGAAAGACCCTTTACTTCTCCCACGGTTTTTCTCCCGTCTTCAAGGATCTCACCAAGGTCGAGGTTCCCTCCGACATTGATGTCATCCTTGTCGCCCCCAAGGGTTCCGGACGTACTGTTCGCTCCCTCTTCAAGGCTGGAAAGGGTATCAACAGCTCCATCGCCATCTGGCAGGATGTCACTGGCCAGGCCAAGGAGAAGGCTATTGCCCTTGGTGTCGCCGTCGGCTCTGGTTACCTCTACGAGACCACCTTCCAGAAGGAGGTTTATTCTGATTTGGTGGGTGAGCGTGTAAGTTTCCCCTTCTCACTGCAACCATCCGCAGCGCGCTGACATTTGCTTCTAGGGTTCCCTCATGGGTGGTATCCACGGTATGTTCCTCGCACAGTATGAGGTTCTCCGTGAGCGTGGCCACACCCCTTCGGAGGCATTCAATGAGACCGTCGAGGAGGCTACACAGTCTCTGTACCCCCTAATTGGCTCTGTACGTTTTTTCTCCTGCATGTCCTCCCTCTCACACTAACAGCAAAACAGCACGGAATGGACTGGATGTACGCTGCCTGCTCGACCACCGCCCGTCGTGGTGCTCTCGACTGGACCAATAAGTTCAAGGATGCTATCAAGCCCGTCATGAACGACCTCTACACTTCCGTCGCAGACGGAACAGAGACTAAGCGCTCGCTCGACTACAACTCGGCCCCTGACTATCGTTCCAAGTTCGAGGCGGAGCTTGAGGAGGTGAGAAACTTGGAGATCTGGCGGGCGGGTAAGTCCGTGAGGTCACTCCGTCCCGAGAACCAGCAGAAATAGGTATAATGTGACGTGGGCATATGTGATAATAGGGATATGATGTAAATTATTCAACGGTTTGTTTTTGCGTAAAGGTGATGAAAAGTTAACGGTTTTTTTTCTTCTGATTATGCATTTCCGCGCTGCTGCCGTTGTAGGAGGACTGCTGGACAAGCCCTTCGAGTTGTGAGTTGAAATTTTTGAGTGATACCTTGTGACTTGTGTTCAAGTCCACATAGCCTCACATATCCTATTGCTGATTTGAAAGGTCAAGAATTGATGTGAATGACGTGAATCATATCCGAGAAGCTACGGTCCCACTAGAGTAAAACATCTCCGCGGAGTCTATGACTGATCCCTTCCCCTCATTGGAGCCCTACGTCTCGCAATACAAAAGACTTTTATCCAAATATTTCTATTTATACGCTTTCTTAAGTTTAGAATTGTATTCTAGGAGCCGGGCAAATCCAAAACCCACGTTCGAGAATTCTTGCCGGTTTATGTAGCCAATTAACAGTGCGATCGACTAAAGATCTACAAGCAGCTGTGCAGTAAAGTGTGTGAATTGTCACTTGGATTTGCCCGGGGCTCATACTCTCTACTCTATTTACTTACAGGACATACTTTCTCTCTTCGAATCATCTCTATATGATAACCCGCCTATAAGCACGGTGGATGGTTGATACACCGATCGTTGCAGAGCTCAAAACACTCCGGGCGGTTACTTGTTACGACTCGGGGCAACAACGGCAGAACAAGAATAAAGCAGGAACAGTGACAGCACATAGCAAGAGCGAATAGAATGGTATTAAAACCCCGTAACACAAACCCCTAACTTCTGCTAGAAAGTCCGAAAAGGTACAGAACCTTCTCCACCATCCTTTTAATGAGTGGCGTACTATCCATATCCCACTAAATATCTTCCTGGGTATTCGCTTCAAACGAAATGCACCTTGTTCTCCCTAGCACCTTCTCCTTGTAAGAGCGGAGTAAAAGTAAGGCCATAGAATGCTGGAGCCCGGGCGACGGCGATTGAGTGGGATACTCTAGTTCTTATAGCCTCACCGACGACGAACCACATGTAAAATAACAAGACTGGAAACCTCACGGACTGACTCCTGGTGCAGATTGACGGAAATAATGGATTCAGAGTGATATATCGAGTACGGACCTGAGCTTGAGTGCTTTGCGGTAGTGTCGGGACCCCGCTATTCGGGTATGGCTAGGGAACCTTATTACGGGGTCGCAACGATCCTTTAGAGGGTTATTAGTGTTTTCTCTCTTTGTCCTCGCAAAAGGCGAACGATCTGCGGTTTCTACATACTTAGCTCTCCCCCCCGCCATACTTAAGTAACCCCACTTCCACAACAACAATGTCCGCTACTCCGCAACCACTCTCCCGCGCCTCCGTTATTATAGCGCATGAACTAATCGCACCACTAATCCACAAAACACCCGTCCTCACCTCATCCACGCTCTCCGCACTTGCCGGCCCAAAGATCAAGGTCTTCCTCAAATGCGAGAACCTGCAAAAAATCGGCGCATTCAAGATTCGTGGCGCTACGCATGCGCTGGCGAGATTAAGTGATGAGGAATTGAGGAGAGGGGTTGTTACGCAAAGTTCTGGTGGGCGCAATCCCCGACCCAACGAGGCAGAGAGACAACTGTTAACACCCTATACTACAGGAAATCACGCACAAGCCCTCTCCCTCGCCGCCCATACACTATCCTCCACAAAGGGCTTCACAATCCCGGCGCATGTCGTAATGCCGAGCATCGCCTCACCGTCTAAGATCGCCGCCACTCGGGGCTACGGCGCGCAGGTTACACTCTCAGGACCCACCTTTGCGGAGCGGGAGGCGGCCGTTGCCATTGTGCAGAAGGAGACGGGAGCTGTGTTGGTACCGCCGTATGACCATGCCGACATTATTGTGGGGCAGGGGACAGTGGCGCTGGAACTTCTATCCCAAGTCGAAGGGGGGTTGGATGCAATCATCACACCCTGTGGAGGAGGCGGGTTGTTGGCTGGGATTGCAACGGCGTGCCAAGGGACGGGAGTAAGAGTTTATGGTGCGGAACCGAGAGAGGGAGCGGATGATTGTGTGCGCGGATTGAAGGAGGGAAGGAGGATAGAGGCGGTGCAGACTTTGACTATTGCTGATGGACTAAGGACGCCAGTGGGAGTGACGAATTGGGGGGTCATCAGTGATCCGGAGAAGGTGCGGGGGGTGTTTTCGGTGGGCGAAGAGGAGATCAAAGATGCGATGCGTCTGGTGATTGAAAGGTGTAAAATCTTTATTGAGCCGAGTGCGGCGGTGCCAGTGGCCGTGCTGTTGAGTTCTCAGGAGTGGAGGGAGGAGGTGGAAAGGTGTTTCGGGGGAAGAGAAGAGGTGAAGGTGGGTGTGGTGTTGAGTGGGGGAAATACTACAATTGAGAAAATTATTGAGGTTTTGACGGGATGAAAGAGCCCTAGAGATGAGTTGCTTTTATGTATCGTACATGTCCTTCTACCGCGATATCCCTATATAAACAAGAAAAAAGTTGACCCTACCTATACCCGCTCGCTAACATAGATAGCTGCCCTACATCCCCCTCGAATGAGGTTGTGCAGCACCTCATACCCCTCAGCACCCTTCGCATCGTGCTCCACCGCGGTATCTAAATGCTCCAGCTCGTCGTCTCTAAATTGCCGTATCGTATCCACCAACTCCTTAATCTCGCCTCTCTCTAGTAGTTCTGGGTTGTCCTTACACATATCCAGTAGCACCCTGAGCTGGTTGTTATAGTGTCCACCGATCTCGGTCTCCACGGCCTCAGTACATGCCATCGCCGCCTTCGGTCCCAGCAACGCCGTTCCAACACCCAACACGTACCCAGCTACATTCCACAGCGGCCGCATCGCCGTCGGCCGCACGCGGTGTTTAGAAATTAGCTGGTCGAAGGTTTTGAGGTGATGGACTTCTTGGTCCCACATGTGGCGGATCAGCGTCTTGAGCTTCACATCCGATTTAAAGACGGCATATTGTCCTGCATAGATCAGGTTTGCACCAAGCTCACCGGCTTGGTTGACCCGGAGCTGTGAGTTGTTAGCGGAGATGGTGGTGAGCGGTGGCGGCTTACAGCAGCTTCGAGGAACTCGAGTTCTTTGACAGTCAGAGGCCGAGGATCGGTAGGCAGATTTTGTGAGGCATTGGGGGAGGTGGAGGAGTAACGGAGAGCTGTAAGAGCAGCTGTTCGTGTTCGGAGTGGTGATACTGCTCGGGAGTAGGCGAGGGAACGTGTCGAGGCGAGGATTCGATTTGCCATTCCTTCGATCGCAGTGTCCGATTTGTACTTTAAATACAATATTAGTTGGTTAAAAGTTGGTGTGTGGCGTCACCACGCGTCAAGCTCTCTAATTGGTCCGATGACAGCCCTTAGCCCTAAATGTACTTAATAGGTAATCCATGCGTCTCCTCAATCCTGAAGCCCAACACCCGACGTGCCCTGACCTCCAACCCTCCAACACTATATAACCAACTGACCTCCCTCTTTCCCTCTTCTTTCTCCATTTCCCTCACACTCTCTGCTCCTACAGTACCTGCTACACTACATCATTTTCGCTACCTCGACACCGCCTCATTCCCTCCAAAAAAATGTCGTTGGAAGCAGAATTACTAGCGCTCGCTGGCGATGAATCCGATGATGACGACGTCAAGTCAGAACCATCACCACCGCCTCCCTCGCGTCGATCGCCACTCCCTTCCTCCCCCAAAAAGCGCTCGCGACCCCCCACAAAACGCTCTCGAAAAAAGGCCCGCCGCGACTCTGACAACGACAGCGATGATGCAAATGTAAAGGATGAGGAGTGAGTTGCCATTACCCCTCTTCGGTTACAACTGCAGCGGCGGCTGAACGATGTCACAGCAGTGACACCCTCTCCGACGTTGACTCTTTGGGCGGTGCCTCCTCACATTCCGAACGCGACGCGCCTATGGACCTGGGTTCCGAATCCGAAGAAGATGAAGACGGCGATCAGGAGCTCTACCCCCTCGAGGGGAAGTACAGAGACCAAGCCGACAAGTCGCGCCTCTTGGCTATGACCGAAGTCGACCGCGAAGCTGCGCTCGCCGAGCGCATGGCCCAGATCGAACGAGAACAACAGAACCGTCATCTCCGGAACCTTCTAAAGTCGCGTAACGCCGCCGATAGTAGGGCCGCTGCTGCCGCAGCAGCAGCAACACGGAAGTCGCTACGTACCAAGAGCGCACCCAAGAAGAACGAGGAAGCTACAAAGCGCGGGAAGCTAGATGAACTTCGACGGAATCGGGAGGAGCGAAAAGCGACCGGGCGGAGAAACAGCTTTGGGGATGAAGATGCGAGCAAAAAGATGCTGTCTGATGGAGAGGAGGAAGGTGCATTTGCAGAAGAGTTTTACGTCAAGGGTGAACGACAGATCGAACTCGATGATGCCAACAGGTGCAGGATTGGACGGACAGCGTTGGGGAAGCTGTGTGATTATCCCGGCTTCGACGATGTCGTGGCCGACATATTTGTTCGAGTCTCTATGTTCGACAAGGAATCGAATCGGACGGTGTACAGGATGGCTCAGATCAAAGGTAGCATCTCCCAACCCCTTGTCATGCTAGCCGTCTTCTAACATTGAACTTCAGGCTTCAAACAAGGCAAAGTCTACTCCATGCTGGAAGGCGCCCGAAGAACAGACAAACACCTCACACTCCTTCACGGCAAATCCGAGCGTGACTTCCCGATGGACATGATGTCGGACTCCCGTTTTACCGAGGTCCGCCTCCCCTTCCCCTTCCCCTTCCCCTTTCGCTCCGCATATCTAACATCTACAACCAGGCTGAATTCAACCGCTTCAAAAACCAACTCGAAATCGACAAAATTGCACTCCCCTCTCTTTCACACATCCGTGCCAAAGCCAAAGCCCTCTCTGAACTTGCCACACGCCCACTCACAATGGAAGAGGTCGACGCCATGATCGCAAAGCGCAACTCTGGCAAAGCCGACTACCTCGAGAACATCCGAAAACGCCGACAACTCGCGCAGGAGCGCGAGCAAGCTGTCCTCGACGAGAACGAATCCGAAATACAACGCATCGACCGCGAACTCCACGATCTCGAAGATCAAAAGTCGGGCCCCGCGCGTGGAGAAACACAGATGCAACGCATGGCACGCATCAACGCCGAGAATAGGAAACGCAACCAGACGGAAGTTAGGAAGGCAGAACTTGCGGAAAAGAGAGCTCAGAGGGAAGCGCTCCTGAAGGCAGAAAGTGGAGGCGGAAGCTTTGCAAATCCGTTCATGCGTGTCAAGACTATGGTTAAGTTTAGACATGACATTCATGATGTAGACAAGAAGGAAGTGGCTATTGGAAATAGCCCGCCGAAAGAGACAAAGAAAGAAACAACTCCACCAGCTCCACCGCAGACAGAGACACCAGCGAAGGTTAACGGCATCGGTGTGATGACGGGCGTGCCAGCGAGTCATAGGGGACGCAAGATGGGTGGTGTGGATGATGTCATTGCCAGCATGGATTTGGGTATCGAAATTGATATCTAGTTGACTTTGAATAATCTGCAACTCATCGACGTATGTGAAAAGGGGCTTGTGGAGACTTATACCTTTTCTTGTCTTCCGGTTTTCTCACCGAGGTTGATATCCAGTCTTGACTTCGGGATGGCTTGGGCCCGGGGGGAGTTGTACTTTTTTTCTTTTTGGTTTTTCTTATGGATTGTATGAGCGGGATGGTCGGGGGGATATAGCGATTACTTATCTTTTTATTCTTACATCGGCTTGCTTGGGGGTATGTAAAAAAGGTTTGTTTTTTTTTTCTTTAGGGAATTGCAATCTTGTTTCAATAGGGAATGCGAATATGGTGTTGCGTGGTGTATTTTTTCTTTCGTCTTTCAATCTTGGGATAGGTGTGCTGGTGTTAGATAGTACTTAAGTCTCTAGAGGTGAATTTACACTGGCTCCGATTGGATCGATGTGTGTTGTACTTTATTGTGATGAATTGATCAATGAGGGCTCAAGTCTCTGGTAATGTAGACTTGATGGATTGAGCTAAGAGTACTATGATGGATTTGCCAATCACCGTTAACAATGAGTAGAGCAGTCTTCATCCATTGCCGTCTGTATAATCCTCTTCGCCGCCTGTTTTCATTTCTTCGAATCACAAGAACCCCGATCCCTAGTACTCAACTCTCTTCGTTGTACGCACTTCATCTTCGACACTTGCCGCCAGACATCTAGAAATACATAACACTTCCCGAATGGGAATAGATGAGATGAGACTTCTATATGTTGGTATATTCCTTTCCTCATGCACTGTTCGTTTGATTGACTTGGCTTCGATTGCAGCGGGATGGGACAAATGAGAGATAGGTATCATGCACTGCGGGGGGATGATCCGTAGGAAACTAAGGAAAGCCGTTGGAATAGTGAACAGCTGAGGCAGAAGGTAGCTGAGATGTCTTGGGCGGAGTCCGTGCGCAGTTCGTGATGCGAGAGATCGAAACGGCATGTCGGTCGACGAACACGAAATGTATTAGTAAATGTACCGGTTGTACTTGGGACAAGCTTTAAAAGATCGGACGCTCTTCTTCTGGCAGGTTACTAACGAGAACTGGTAAGAAATGAGAATTCCACATGCAATATTGGGTAAAACATGGTTTGAATATTAACAGAAAGGGCAACAATTAGTGCGCTTTGACTTTACTTTCAGATTCAACCCAGGTCAACAGTGACTCAATACCCTGCTCTCATAGCAAAATTCATTACCAGAAATAGGGTGTCCGTATTTTACAGCCTGACCCGAGTACATATACAGCTATAGCACAACGACGGGACGTGATCCTTTACGGGACGGATTGAATACCCGCCACCGTCACCGCGAACAGCTAAGCATTTGCTATAATTAAGCGAAAATAGCAGTCTGGGCTTCACAAAGACTGGGTAAATTAGACTAGTAGTTCACCATAGTAACAGGAACATCTAAAACGAAACAATGTTCACTCTAGGCGAATTTTTAGCAGTCTTTTTGCACGAATCCGCGGTATTAAAGACGTAGGGGACTCCCTTTGGTGAGTGCTCTTTCGCCCCGCTATTGTGCTATTAACGGCTTCGAGCGGCTACTTGATGCTAGAGTAATCACAAAGCCTACTTTAATATATGCACACATGGAGGGTGAGTGCATAAATCAGTGTAACAGAGCAAGAGGACCCCAATCGTGAGACACTGTCCGTCCCCAGCACCTTGGTTCAACCGCACGCAACTTGCAGGTGCAGTTTTGGGTCCGTGCACATACTTGGTTAGCTGCACCGTTTCCTTGGGTCCAGTAAAGGCCTGTACCTACTTCACAAAGCTCTACTCTACTGGGTAACAAAGTACTATGTCTTCTGTTCTGTATTGTGAGTACAGTGCTTCCTCCCCATGTCCATGAGGCAGTTCAATCATCCCAGGCAGTCTACGTGGTGTTCAGTAAACAACCCGCCCCGTCCGAACAGAATATTCATGGTAGATATCTGCCGTTTCTCAATTAAACCCCCACATCCGCAGCGCAAAACAAGTACCCATACGTGATAGAGATACCGTTTTCAGTTGCACCTGCATGTCCTAAGTACTTGTATCCCATCTATCGGTAACTTGCCTGGAGCAACCGCAAAATCTGCACTTTCCGCACTCAGATTCCCAACGCTGATGGACAGGAATTCATGCTTCCTGATTCCGTTGGGGTGAGGGTGGGAAATCTGGGTATAGTAAGTGCATCAAAAGACAAGATCGCCCAAGATGTTCTTCGATTATCTCAAAGACATCTTTTTCAAAGCAAGCTGTTGATGTATGGCTGGAGCCGCTGCACTCTAGAGATTCATTGCCATTCCAGATTCGAATTCAGCCATGTCTCGGGCATTGCATTCTCCGGTACTAAATCCCTACAGTATCATGACGATGAAACTCAACGAGGTATTGATACTTCCAAGATGATGTTCCCCGCAGGTGCCCTTGCGCACTTGTTTGAGGGCCAGAGTCCCATATATCCTTCACCACCTGCCCCATTTCCTCCTGCCACATCGCAAATTGCATGACTGGCAGCTACGTTTCTGTCAACCTAGATTTACCTCGGCCGGCACCTCCTCATCCTTCTCGCTAGGCCAGGGCATTCCGCCAAAAATACGTAACATTTGTTACATACCGTCACACTAGTGACGAAATCCCTAGGTAGCAGGTTCGATCTATAAGTAGCAAGTACAAGCCAGCCACAAGGCGGGTGATCCGCAACTGTGATATCCTAGACATCGGCTGCCGTGATTTTCTTTTTGCTGATCCGGCTTCTTGAAGATCTCATTTCGGTTCTAAGTGAGTTATGTGGGGAAACAACGGTATGTGCACTTTTGGAGCAATATACTTGCGGCACCAAAACTTCCTGAGTGGCTGAGACTTGCTTGATATGGAGAATACTAGTTCATGTAAGCAAGCCACTCGCTTCGAAATCCCCGCCCCCGCCTTCCGCCGTTGAGTACAAAGCATGGCGGTGGCTTATGCTGTCGCTTCCACAGAAATAGAGTACTTCCTTTGTCCTCAACGGCCCCCACAACCCCCTGCCCACTTGTATTCGGGATTGCTAGGGCATTGGTAGAGTACTAGCAATTCTTCGGCCCGCTTCCCCTAGCCTAGTAGCCCGCACATAGAGTAGGCATTTTCTACACAATGTCGTTTCTGGGTTCTCAAGCATGATAGATACCTCCTCCTTGAGCGTTCTGGCAGTAGCCGCATGAAAATAGTAAGAAGCCCAGCCGCAGTTTTAGGTATATCATAAAACGCAGCCCGAAAAATGAGCAGACTGGAGTGCACTGACATTAACCTATACCCTACTTGCAATATCAGATCAGAACTGCCTACATGTGGTACCCCCACTAATCTCCAGCAGCACGGAACCGAGGCCCAGCGTTCCGGATCCCTGGGCTTGGAACTTTACCCTGGACGGAATGGAAAGGTGCTTTTCTTCTGGCCCCTGCATGCATCATGATACACACTGCCATCGTAATATAAGCACGTCCGTCCGAATACAGTTAAAGACGCTGTTGCTGCTTAATTGGTAAATTAACCAATAATCTTGTTTTATTTTTTTGCTTCCTCGGTGGAGGTGGTGGTGGTGAGACAAAAACGATGAGTTGTCTGTCTTAAATGATAGCCAGACGGGAATGGAGTCTGATTAGACTCGACGACGAGTCTATCCACAGTTATGAGGAATAGCATGTCAAAGTCAAGTAAGCCATATGGAGAGGCTAATACATCTAATTCATATGACCCATGTCTATCAAGCCTAAGTAATCCCGAAAAACCGCCGCCGATTGAAATCACAAAAGAGAATAAAATTTGCGGCCACAAAGCAAGAAGAATTGAGAGCAAGTCAAGCAAGTAAGGAAAAAGAGAAAGCCGTTCCGTAAACAGAGCATCATAACTATTTCCCATCACCAGCAGCACAAACAGCAGATGTTGACAGTTCAGTCGACCAGGGAGCCATGCTCCTGGGCTCGGACAGAAAACGCTCCATACAATTCGCGTAATCCGTCATTGTGGGACTGAATTTCTGTCGCACTGGCTCGAGGCACGACGTATCGATATTATGCCTAAGTGTAATTCCTTTCTCGAGTTCTTGTAGGCCCGATTGGTGGTACTGGAGATATAGCTCTTCGAATTCGGCAGAAATATTGCCGAACCTTCGAGGGGGTGTTGGGGGGTTTTGAGGGGACAAAGTCTATGAGGGGTTAGCATAGGAAGATGGCTTCAGGGGGTATTATATATTGTTCAGAGAGGTTAAAGATGGGGGCAGGAGATGGGGGACTGACGAAGCTTCCAGTTCCGCAGTTTGCAGTGGTAGGTCTGTGGGACATGTTGGCGTGACTATTGTTGAGTAGGTGGAATTAGGGGAATTGAAGGCGATTGATGAAAGCAGAGAAGAAAAAGAACACAGGTGCGAAAGAGATTTGAATCTGGCTAATTGATATTCTGGCAGCGTGATGTTCACTTGTAGGGTGATGGTGATTGTTTCGTTCTCGTTCTGTGGTAAAAGCGGGACTTTTAAACTGTAGCGGAGTATGTTACTAGTCCATGAACCTTCCAGATTCCGATGCAGTTCCGGGTCTGGATTGATCTACTCGGGAAGGTACTGCACTACCCAGGAAGAAGAACGGGGGTGGTACGAGGGGATAGGAACAGTTGGTGCTGTGTGATTCCACAGTCCATTAAAAAAGCAAACGGCATCGGAAAAAGAAAGGAAAATTCTGATTCAAAAGGGTGGCCTCACTACCAGAATAAGGCCATTAATGCGTTAGATGGCTTTGGTTAGATGTGATCGGTCCTTCTGCTAGCAGCTGTCCCCAAGTTTCTGTTGCAGTTGGAGGCTCACAGCATTTTGATATTCCTTTGTTGGGTCCCGAAATTTCGTCAGAATCAAGGTTGGTTCTCCCGGGACCATGGTAAAACGGAATCCCACATGATGGACTCCAATCACAGGGCGTAGCTTACCGAGTGTAATCCGGGGGTGTGGTTGAAACCTCCACGAGTGCAATGCCACAAGCCGCAAGCCGCTTAGCTTGACGTTTTCCCAAGATGCTGGGACCAACACATGGACTAATGCCAGCCCCATCACGTCGTACAGCCCAATACTCTAGATAGGTAGATAGACACAGGGAAACGGGCTTATGGGGTCATTTTGCGCCTGGCCACCGGGGTTCTGCAGGCTTAGAGTGGGGTAGGTCTCTAACTATTAGAGATACAAATAATAGGCTGCATTTCCCGTTGGCGCCTTCCACCCAGCAGCTGCGTGTATTGAATGTAAAGTAGCTATCGGGTACTACACGGTGTTTGCAAGTGCAGTCCATCGGGGCCTATATTGAACTGGGCGGTACTAGCTTCGTATTGCAGGACTATATCTGTGGGTCTTCACACAGGACAGCGGGCATCTGGGACTAGTCATTAATATCCGCCGGGATCTATATGGGACTATGGAGACTATGCGGACTCTGGAGATTACAGGTAACCAACGTCGTGCCTGACCTAGAAACAAAAAAGGCGAATGCTGCTTCCTTTCAGGCCTTAATCTTCTACAGCCCTCTTCAGCCCCCGTTCATGACGCGGAACGCGAGACCTTTTTGAGCCGGCGTGACTTGAACTTTATGCAATCCATAATCTTTTGCGGTCGGGACTGGACATTTGCGAGCATTTGTGCTATAGTATCCAGGTTCGGAGTAGCTACCGCATTCTGCCAGTGACGCCTCTGGCTCTAGGACACTCGGGCGGAGCAGCGCGCTGGGGCCAAAGCGTACAGTTAAAAGTTTTTCTCATCCTTGCCATAGATATATGCAGGAAGCAGCAGTACTTTCAGTGGCTTCATTTCCGGCCATGTCATACCAGTCTGCTATACTTTAATTCAGATGATGACGGAGTGGTGCTTCCGAGTTCGGTTTCGGTCCTGTTAGACGGCGCTTGAAGTTGTTTCGAAAACATAGTGCTCGGACCAAGCGCCGACGCGCCGACCTTCGGGAATCGGGATACCTATCTATGTGTTTCTACAATCGGCAATTCCATAGAGCTATGCAGTCTTTTTTGGGATATTAGCCCGAGTTCCTGCAGCATCCTCTCATCATGGAAATTCAAGTAGGCCGACGTGAAATGGCATGCGGACTCCAGGAGTTATTCCGGGCATATCTCTGATATAAGAAGCGGTAGCACTGGGAAACTCCCACATCCCAAGCAATATCATCCGTGCGTCGCACATACTTCCATCGGCGACCCCTTTTAACAACCGCAACAGCCGGGCTGGCACGTTGGAGTTGCTCCGTAGCCCCTCATTGATTGCGGTTCTACCGTCTAATTGCAAAAATGGAAGTCGGAAGAAAACTGGCGTCAATGTGATAAGCTGGTCCAACTAACTGTTGGTGGAAGTTGCATACAATATGCAATCGTGTGTCGTTACGTATCGTTACTGTGTTGTCCCACAGTGGGTGTGCCCCAACCTCTCCAAATAATAGGGTACGCCATATGAATTCGTAAGGATCAAGGGGTATTCCCAAAGATTTCTGCCACATACATAATATTAGCACTCAAGGTTGTAAGTTCTTTCACAAACGGATTCCTAGAAAAAACAAAGCAATCGGGTGATTGTGAAGCCTGGATATGTCTTTGCAGTCTCAAGTTAAGAAACATTACAAGTTCTCATACGAAAATCTGCCCGATTCAGAAATAAACTTGCATCCCATACAAGTACGCGTTAACGTTCGTGATCTGACATGAGTATGATTTGATATGGAACAGCTATGAAAGCTGCCACAGGATTTTCTGTTGCATACGAAGCACTGTATGCATTGTTTCAGGTCTGTCTAATCGGTGATAATATTGATTGGTGAGGATAGACGTCTTCTCCGTGGTATTCATTCTGCTTGCCAAGTTATATGTAGGTGTGTGCTCTACAAGGTCTCTCCAGCACCTATGCTGCAGACCTAGTATTTAATCCCTCAAGACCATTTTGCGATCGAGACGCTGTCTATTTTGCCTCCTTGGTGCCTTCCCGATGTGCATCCAAAAGAGATTGATTGACCTACATGGTGCCATCCTGATTGGGATAATACCAGCCACTCTCTCGGGTCACGGATGATGTTGCTTGCCATTGACTTTGACCATAAGCACCGGGCGAGTGGTTTATTTCGGACTGATGCAGGAGTTTCTTGCTTGGTGAGGCATCGGCAAGCTTGTTAGTCCGGGAATTCCGTTGGCCAATAAAAGGGACGCTCAACCGAGTGATAAATCTGAAAATGAATTGACAGAACTTCCTCGAAGCTCAGCATGTAAATTCAAGTATGGTGTTGTTTTGATGTGGTGTTGTTGGCAGGTGGTTGCGACCAGAAGAAAGGCTTACAGACAAGAGGAATAAGATCCCAGCCTTGTCAGCGAGCCCCTAACGCACCATCTCATGCGACCACTCGTTGAACTCCGTTGCAGCGTTTCTATCCAAATATCCTCTCCACGGTTACGGTTGAACCTCATCTTGCAAATATTTCCACATCATGCCCACACTCTTCTGCCTGCACAGACTACGGTGCTCGTGCAACCACCACAGAAGATGGACTTCTCCTTCTCCTTCACCATCACCACTACCTCACACCCAGTTCTATGAACTGGACAATGCCGGTGATGCAGCAGCCAGGTATCCGATTCCACATCTCCCTGCTAACGCAAAATATCGAGCACAGAGGGTCCTTCGCTTTGCTTCTTTTGCGGTGCCTGTTTGGTGGCTGATGGGTGCTTCACGAAGTAGGTGCTGTTCTTCCCCGGAGAGAATTCGGCAGCTATCTCGGCGTCGGGCATGTTGGTGGAGAAGTGCTGACACACCGGCAATTGATGGGTTCGTTCAACGGAACGTACGCTCCTAACAGGTTACGTTCTCCTGTACGCCTTCAAGGTCTATTCGAGTTTGACGATTTGACGGTCTGACGGAATGTTCGATCTGGTATCTAGAATAATACCACGAAAGAGTCACCTAAGCAATGGCGTTGTTCACTAGAGCCCTATGAATAAACCGACGGTCCCCAATTTTATCCGGATGGTTTGACACCAAGCTATAAGTGTCTTTATAGAAAAGTTAGTCATTGATTTTATAATTCAATTATAATTAACTTACCTCTCAAAGGAAAAGAACCCAACCGAACGAAGTCGTGCAGCACAGAAAATTCCACTCTATTCAAACTACCTAGACGCATCCCATGTCCGTAGTTAATACTCACCACGCAGGACCGACTAGTTAGATTGACGCAATGTTTCTGGGGGGGTGGTTCTGGTCGGCCGGGTACCCCCGAACGACGAGTGCTACACTGACGACGGACAGCGGATATGCCCCGAGGACTGGATAAGATCATCTCGGTTGTGGTAGTAATTGGATTTCCCACGGAAAAAGGCAGAGTCGATGCCAGCCATACCTGTGACAGTAAAGCTGCCCATCAGAGGACCACATCTCGATGTGTACTTTGAACGACAGCAGCAGCTCTTACAGCCACTCTGGGAAGATTTACCATCCGTTTTGGGCATGATTCTTGGATCCACGGACGTGACAATGTATCGTTTTGAGTCACGTCAACCACACATTCCGAGGATCAACCGGAATCGATTTTTACTTGACCACACCTAGAGAATCCGTATCTAGGTGGTTGGGTATATCTGGTTGCCCGTAATATTGCATGACGCTGATGTTTCGAGGTTGGAAGTCCGCCTTGTGTGGCTCGCCACTACGCCCTAGATGAGACAGAACGGTGATCAAGAGATTCGGAGATGCAGGACACAGGCTGAATATGAACCCAGCAAGGGCATTATTTCACCACTGCATCCTTCGAATTATAATTTGTTATAAAGGTCTTTGCAGGTATTAAGATGCATCCCGGCGGAATGGACTCGGGCATTGCCGGTCAATCAATGCAGCCCTACCTTTGTCAGCCATGTCAAGAACCCGGTATGATATCACCCCTTTGTTTGTACTGATATATAGGATAGGGCATCACCCATAATTTAGATAACCTCTCCAAGTTGAGAAAAAGTCGAAGTGTATTCATATTTTTTTTAACATGGTTTCCGCGAGTACGATAGGTCGATAAGTAGCAACCTTTTCCTGGGAAGCTGCTTATTGTCTGGGCTGGTGAGACGAAGCAATAACCGTGGACGACCGCAGAGCGAGGAGCCGACTAACAGCGCCAGTACGAGTAGATAGGTCGTATTCCCTTGTTCAGATGGGGCCAAACGCGATGTAGAGACGACGGAAGCAGTTATCGAGGATACCTATAAGGAGCGATTAGCCTTTAATACACTCAGGAATCTTCGTCATTCCCTGGCTGAAATGAAGGCTAGCAAATTGAACTAGGGCCCCTGGTGACATCAACATCGTACGATATGACCATGGGTAAGACAATTCTGGGGGATTTTTGATCTTTATTTTTATGAGTAAATATGATACGTAGCTGGAGTTCACGGTCTACAGAAGATACCAATCTATTCTCGAAATATATTGATCCAATCAAAACCACAAAGCTGTAACGCACATCTCTGCGCGTGCAACAGGTTGCCACCAATTTCTCTATGTTTAAGAGCACTGCAGTCTAAGGAACTTTAATGCTACGACCTACATCCTAACCTACATCTTATACGACGGGTACGTTCGAAGGTTTTGCAACAATGGAAGAGTCCTCTGTCTACAGACTACCGGTAATGGGAGAAAGTTAGTGGTACTGGGTTGGGACTACGAAGGGTCCGTGCGTACGGTCCTTCACGCAAATTTGGTCACCAACCACTTATAGAGTCCCGGGTTGCTTGATAAAAAGCAATAGCTAGACCACCAGGAGGTCTAATACTGGAGGTTCCTAAGTGGGTACATTTCTGGTAGATGATCAGCAGACTCCCTGATGTTGATGATTCCTCTAGTGCAAACCATGTCTTTACGGGCATAGATTTTCTTGTCCACCCCAATTCAGGAGACAGGAAGCAGTTATTCTCAAAATATTGTTACATCAGGTACAATTTTGAGACACGCTTAGTTCTTTCATGGGTTCGCTGCGACAACTAAAGGACTTGCTGTATTCGGAACGAGCAGTCTTGATACTGCTTAGACCACCATCAATGGAAGCTTGCGATCGTCAACGCCGCGCTATGTCACTGCCCACGGCTTTCCAGCTGATGCATAGATAAGGAGAGGAGTCAATTGTAGTATGGATGAAACTGGGGGTGTAAAAAGCTACCAGGTACCAACTCTTCTGCCGTGGAAGGGTGTATGAGCTTGAAACATTTCGACTGACACGACTTGGACATCTTTCTCGAATTGTTTAAGTGTCTACGTTGTCTGAATGCTCTCCCGAGGTTACACCTGAATCCTCCGAATTCTGCCGAGAGTGGGCACGGACCGTTGAAACTATTTCCGACAACTGATCTCCTGTATCCGAACTGAACTCGAACCAATGAGCATTATTGGGAATGTTGCTGGCGCATATCAGTAGGTGGATCACCGAGATATTGGATATTTGCGCCAATGACAGATCTGTAAGTTGAGTCTATTTTGATCCAACAGCACTGTGGAATGAGCTTGTTGTAGAGTTCATCGCTGTGCGGGTATAAACCCGTGTCTTATAAAGTGTATCTTCAAATGAGAACCGAACTGGACCTGCAACGTAATGCGGCTTCAAGGCAACAGAGATCATGGTGGCTGAGTTGCAAGGAGTTTCCAGTCAGATACGCGTACGCCTGTATCTTTTTGGTGGCTTAGAAAGCTGTATGTATGCTACCGCTGCTTCCCTTTACTGTATATACCGTAGATATAGGTAAACGGAAAATGTAATATTAAAAAATCAACTTTTACACAAACAACCTGCCTTCAACCCCCCAAATTCTCTACGCGAACACCCCCATCACTAGAGTAGGAAGCAAAGGCTCCCCTTAACTCCCGAACCGAGAATATCTCACTTCGATCATGAGATCAGAACACTGCTTTTAAGCTGGTGTTTCTGATGTTGCAAATCCGCCAAAATCTCAGTCTAGGAAAACCGACTCTAGAGTATGGTCTCCCAATGAAACTAATATCCGGCATTACTTATTTGATACTCCTAAGCTCTGACTGAGTGTTGCTGCAGCTTCTGGTAGATGCTTCTCTTGGTGGTTGCTCTTGTGCAGATATTTTGTTTTCAGTGCTTGTTTTTTTGGCGTAGGAGACCACCTAAACCTCCTAATCAGATCGTTACACAAGCTAGACGCTTTCTCGTGCTCGTTTGCATTCCCCGCTTTTCCATTTCCCCCATTCCACCACACCTCTGCACCCGACCTCACATTCTCTCTTCAGCGTCCTCAGCAGCTAACAAAAACTAGCTGAAGTAATAGAATGTACGAGTGAGTGTTCCATATCAGCCTCTTCCACCCGATTTAACTATGCTAGCCTCAATTTCTCACGAGGCATTGTGTAATTTAATATCAGATTTGGACTCTGTTATGAAAAGACGACAATTGCAACTCTCATCCAGTGCTTACATCTTCCCATATAACGCAGAGCATCTGAGTGTCTGGTCATTGAAAACCGCCAATGACTACGTCTTTGTGAGCGGAGATTACATGGATCCAAAACTTGCGGACAGTATGTTCCTGACATTAGCGCGGAAGCGGAAAGCTGGACTGGAGGCAATGCGGATGAGGAAAGCTAGGCTAGAGGCAGACGGCAAAGGTTAGTGCAGGAACGAGGGTACGGAGAGCTATGGCGAATAGACGGATTTCAAGAGATTGGTTAAGGCCCGGGAAGACGGCGGTTGAGATGTCGTAGGTATGAATAATTCTAGACAGATGCATCAAATCACGATGTGTTTGGATGTTTGGACCCATTCGCGGACTCAGTCCACCTGTGACGACTCGGCTGCTACATCTCATCCCCTGTGTGCATCGTTACTTCACCCACCATCTCCCTCCGTGTCTTAATTCTATATGTAGCACACGGTCCCTTCCACATCCCTACTATATGACACAGGAGGCACGAAATCAATTTCACGAAATTTACCCGACCGAGTGTGATGGCAAGCTTGCGAGCAACACACGCCCGAACTCGCCTCCAGCTCCTTCGGGCCAACTTTGAGAGAACCAGCAGAAGTATGGAAACATATTTTTCGGGGTACCGTATGGTTTCCACACGCGTGTTCCCTTGTTGCAACCCATGAAGGCCCAAGCAACAGGCAGTGCAGACGGGAATCTGAATAGCCAAAAACTGGAAATCTTTAAGGTTACTAGTAGCCTGTTGTAAGCCAAACTTTGCCTCGGTCGAAAGCTCGTTTCTGGGCGAAGAAAGTCTTAGAACGACAACAAAGGTTTGCCCGAACCTTAACTCGCAGACAAATGCACCGTCACATGAGAAAACGCCAGGTATCGTATCGTTTCACCTCAAGAGCCCAAAGAGTGTTCTCCCTCCTTCTATGTCCAAAAGAACCGGTAAAGTCCCAGCCCAAACAATCCCGCCGCTGTGCCCTGGATACCAAGCCGTCGAATCCCGATACCAAATCTTGTGTTTGCCCGTGCGATTTCAGCTTCCTTGGCAGCTAGCTGCGACAGTCCTGAGATGTAGGTATAACCTCCGAGACCCATAAATGCGAGTGATCCTATGGGTGAGAGTGATTGTTAGCATCGCGAGGAGAACGAGGAGAGGAAAAGGAAGGGTATACCAATGACTCTACAAGGTGTACAGTCGCCTCGGTCCTGGGCGAGGGCTTCTCGGAGCGTTATTTCATCGGTGGAAGGTAGTTTGACGGGCATCGTGCTGACGATCAAGAGGTGAGGTCCAGAGTAGAATTGTGGGAGACATTTGAGAACTAACTAAACGTTGAGCCGCGGCAGCTAAGCCGCAAAGACGTCACCACACAAGCATCCCCACCTGCGAACTCCCAACCGCCCACACTACATATAACTCACCACCATGAGCGCCATCGACGCTCTCTACGTCTTCGACCGCTTTGCGCCTACTGCCACCATAATACTGCAGCACGAATGGCGTTCCAGACCTCCCACCGCTCCCACATCTCTCCTCGCCCACTACAATGCTCATCCGCTTCCTCGTCCATCCCTTATCTACATCCCGACCACAACACCTCCAACACTCCTCTTCAGCCTGATCCATAGCAACCTCCTCTTACTTTCTCCCGCTACCTCAGAGATCGAGCCATTGCTGGTCCTAGAGTTTCTCCACCGCACGGTCGATGTGCTGGAAGACTACCTTGGCGCGCCGCTGCTAACCGCAAAGATTGAGTCAAATTACGATATCGTTGCGCAACTGCTATACGAGATGGCTGATGATGGATTTCCTTTTACTACCGAACCTAATGCGCTCCGAGACGTTGTTCTCCCTCCGAGCATAATCGGCAAGCTATTCGGGAGCGTCACTGGCCTCCCCAGGTGCGTCCCTAATAGTTGTGAGAACCCTTCCATACACTAACAGCCACCCAAAGCAATACACTCTCCTCCCTCACCCCTTCAAATGCGATTCCCACCACCCCATGGCGCCGCGCAAACGTAAAACACACTAACAACGAACTTTACGTCGATATTCTCGAGCTCGTCACTGCCACTATTGCCCCGAGCGGCCGCCCCCTTAGTGCGCGCTCAAACGGTACCATAGCCTTCAACTCGAAACTTTCCGGCGTCCCCGACCTCCTCCTTACCCTCCAAGCTCCAAATTCTCATAAACAGCAACTTGGCGCTGCTCCGACCAGTGTTATTTCATACCCAGTTTTCCACCCCTGCGTGCGTCTTAGCCGCTGGCGCGATCGCCCCGGAGAACTGTCTTTTGTACCCCCCGACGGGAAATTTATACTCGCGAGCTACGAGGTTGATCTATTACCGACGCAGAAAACGCCACTGCAGCTGCCAGTGCAAGTGGAGATGAAGACAGCGGTGGGCCATGAGGGTGATGAGTTTGAGGTGCGCGTCTTGATATCAACAACATCGCTCACGCCTACTTCAGGAAATGGTAGTTCACCGGCGTTTGGGAGCAGGAGTGGGAGTACAAGGAGCCCCGCATTCGGGGGGAGCAGCAACGCACCGTCAGTGGAGGAGGTCACCATCACCATTCCTTTACCGCCAATAGTTAAAACTCTCGTAGCGACGCGATGTAGCAGGGGAGAATTCCACCACGAGAATAGAGAAATCGTCTGGAAGATCCCCACCACCGGGTCCGGCTCAGCGCCGTCGTCAACCGCAACCTTTAGGACTGGGGTGCAAATCCGCGGCTACGACGCCGATGATGAGGATGATGACGGTGATGGATCCGAAGAAGGCGGTAGCAGCAGCGGAGGGAATAAAGCGGCCGTGGCGAGGAAACGGAGGATAGAAATGGCGATGCCTAGGTGTGCAATTGTTGGGTTTTCGGTGAAGGGCTGGTTGGCGAGTGGGGTCAGGGTTGAGAGCTTAAAGATTGTGGGTGGACGAGGTATCGGCGAGAGTGTAAAGCCGTATAAAGGCGTTAAATATATCACTAGAGCTGGAGGCGTGGAAGTGAGGTGTTGATGGTGATGCAGGCATGGTTAGATGGTAGTACATGGTTTTTTCTACGGCGTTTGTTTTGATACTGGGTTCTGGGTTGGCTGTGTGGATTTTATAAAGAGTGGATTGGGAAGCATGTGTGGATGGTTTTTGAGTCGAGCTTCAACGGGTATTATCGAACAAGCGATAACTTACATATAATTCCAGGAATAAAGTCACGCTTAAGAAGCTTAAGCCGCACCCTCATATTACCGTAGTCAAAATAAGCTGGTGGTCACCCTCGGAATGTAACGTAGGGCTTCCAGCAGACAGAATTGTTTTGCTGGGTTAACTGCTCGCTAGATTTGTGAATAAGCCGCACGACTTACACTATGTATCCTAGAGTTATACGCCACTACCTACAGCGCTTAGCTCTAGATTTAACCTTACCTCCACAGGTAGCTTTGCTTTCAAAGCAATCTGTGTGTCGGATGGTCCCAGTACTCGAGCTTTATCCCTCACCTATGCAAATGAGTACGTACATATGACAAATTTATAATTTTTGATTTGGTGTAGTTAGTAGTTTAAATCTTATGCCCACGGTCTGGACCTCGCGTGGTTTAGTTACCCAGTTAGTTGGACATAAGGGGTTGGAATAGAAATGCTCAAGGTGAATTCGGGTGTTTTATAGCCTCAGGCCTGCCCCAAACAACGAAGAAATATGATGAATGCCGAGACCTTAGACGCGATCGGTTCGACAACATACCATCCGTAGAGCAAGCAGCATTTATAGTAGGAGAATAGCGATAATTGTGTGGAGGATACCGCGCAATAGGAAGTGAGCTTTGATAGTATGGTCGGTTAGATGTCATGCGAAGCCTAGGTTGCAGAGTAGTATGTGGTCTTCGATATCTGAGGGGCGGGCCCTGGTGCGGTCGAAAGCCGTATGACAGACCTCGCTCGGCAAGAGGTTTGATTATAAGAGCGGGACCATGGTCGTACTTTTTAATAGCCTCTCTTTACACAGAGTCCTCTTTAAATCACCACTTAGACATGATTGTGCGGTTTTTCGCTCGGCCCAGATACTAGCTAATTGCGGGGTACCGAGAGTTGTCGGGTTTCATGGGATAGCTTTTAGCAGGTATTTCGGCGGAGTGTCATTATTAGGACCAATTTGAGCTACCTTTATATCCTCTAACGAGAATACGTCAACCCGCGCAGTGTTTATGGATTCATCGCACGCGTTTGTGTCTTCGAAAGATATAAATGGAAATCTCGTTTTCTTGATTCGGCTTTGGCACATAATAAATAGTCTTCTGTGTGGTTCAGCTCTCTCTATCTTGTCTCGCCCAGTCACTCATCCAGTGAAAAAACGAGGTGTGTAGCAATCACCAGAGTTTGACATGATGTCCTCCCGCTGACTCTAAGTTGGCCCCTCCTTAGTCCTGATTGCCCTCTACAACCCCCGGGACTAACTTCACCTCATCTTTCCACTCCGCCAAATTTGTAGTCAAATCTTTTGTAAATGGATGATCTGCTCCAAGTATACGGCTACTAAGGGCTACCAGCTCGGTCATTTCCATGATTGCTTCGTCTACTCGACCCCGTGACTTGACTATGAACGCGATGTTGTTCCTGCACCACAAGGTATCCAGATGATTTTCACCGAGGATTCGCTTCCTTTTTTCCAGTACCCGCGTGTTAAGCACCTCAGCCTCGCTCCATCGCCCCAGTTTACAAAATGTTGATGCGAGATCATTCATGCTTAGCAAGGTGTCCAAATGGTCTTCGCCGAGAATTCGAATCCTCCTTTCCAGTACCCGAGCGTTCAACTCTTCAGCCTTGCTCCATCGCTCCTTTTATAAAACGTTGATGCGAGATAGTGCATGCTCAGCAAGGTATCCGAATGGTCTTCGCCGAGGATTCGCTTTCTCTTCTCCAGTACATGCCCATATAACTGCGCAGCTTCGCTCCATCGTAGCTGTCCATAAAACGTTGATGCGAGGTTGTGCATCCCATCATGGTATCCGGATGGTCTTCGCCAAACGCACTACATTTCTTCTCCAATACTTGCCTAAACAGTTTCTCGGCCTCACCCCACCGCCTCTGTTTCTTAATTACCGATGCAAGGTTGTACATGCTCCGCAGAGTTGCCGGATCCTCTTCTGCAAGAAGAGTCAATAATGGGTGTTACGTCCTCAAGCTCAAGAATATGCGATGGTAATACCAACAGAGTACAATGATCTGCATGGATGGGCTGATTGTGTAAATGGATTCATCTGAGTGGTAAAATAGACTAATCAGATACATATTGTTCCTGTCGGAGCAATAGTTGGACTAGTACATTTGGTGTGAGAAAATAAAGCTTCAGATTGAATTAATAGTGTTTAGCTAGTCAATAACAATGTGGATTTGGATACTGAATGGATGGTATATTAAGTACAATGAGGTGCACTGAAGGTTCATTATCACTACAAATGTATCATATATAAATGAAAGATAGAAGAATTATTGTGGAAGGCAGGGTATTATCTCTGATACACTGATCCAGTTGAATTATTGTTATGAATAAGTAACTGCAAAGAGCTTGTGAATCTCAATTTTGGTGTCCAAAATGAAAATGACTCAAATATACAAGATTGATTTTGATTTTCGCTATACTTTCACAACGGGAAAAATGACCTTACGCGATGCGTAACTCATAGAGAAGCTGTTTTTGGAACGGTAATCCATAGCATATTTGACGGGTGGCAGTATGAGGTCCTATGGACCTGCGTGTTGACTAGATTACTATGATATACATGTGATTCTGTGCGCTTCATACTATACATCATGCTGCATTTAACAAAACTGCCAAATGCACTTCATTGCACACTCCCAAGTACACTCTGAAGTACATACCTGATGGCACTCGATTGCACACTCCCAGCCTGTTTGACTGTACGTCCCGAAGTAAGCTCTCAAGACGCTTCCAAGTACATTACGAGTACGCTCCCAAGTACACTTCCACGTACGGGCGAACCCCAACCAAGACTAGCTAAATGCACAAAAGGTCTTGGCGAAAACAGAAACGGCGAAATAACTCAGCAACCACGATAGCGATCGTCAAGCGGACACTGGCATTCGATTTCTAGCATCGAATTGACTCTGGAACCATTGGAGGAGGCCGGGCACGGCAACTGCAGAAGGGAAACCACACAATTCAGTGGATTTGCGAAAAGTCTTGGCGGCATGCGATCAACATGATGCGACGCGATGAGCAACGACCAATGAACCAGCGACGATGGCGACCCAAGAGGGTAGGAGCCCTACTGGAGGGATGATTGGAAAGTCACCGATTGAGAGAGATATGAATATGGCAGAAACAGAAGAGGCTAGCGCCATAGCTGGGGAAGTGTGGGGAAAGACAACATGTGTTACATTCATGGCAGCGAGCAACCAGTGGGAGCGGAATAAGAATGGGAAGAGACTGAGAAGTGAGATCCTGGAGTCATCAAGTGCACCGGGAGACTGGAGAAGCCAAAAGGAAAGAATGATGAGGCAGCAGGCACGTGAAATGGCACAGCTGCACCAAATGGTTGACAAGACGGCAAAATTGCTAGAGGCCTTTGCGGCATGCAAAGAGATGCAATGGCTCGGCCTGAGAAAGTGGATGAAGGACAGGGAGAGGAAGTGGGATTCTTGCCAGAAGGATGATGTACTGTGGGGGACAGGCATATCGGATATGGCTGCAAAGATTCTGGTTGGAACGAGAGCATGTGAGATAGTACCAGTGGCCAAAACGGGCCTGCAGTCAATTAAAACATGCAGGCACAACCCAGTGAGAGCGAGAATGAAAATGAGACCCAGTGCAGGAGCAGCAGCAGCTTGCAGAACCACAGCTGGAGCACATCAGCAAAAAGTGAAATTGGTTTCCGAAAATCGACCCCACACACGGATCCTTCTCAACATCATCCACAAATAACCCATGCAACTTATTTGCAATCTTCCACCATGCTTCAAAGCATTTCATGATGTGATCAAGTCGTCACAACATTTCAACAACTTGTTCAGTCATTACAGCTAATTTACTGTACTTGTTTCTTTCACGTTGGTCCTTTAGATGTTAATTGTTTTGACAGTTTTTTGGACTGTTCCATTGATTTCAAGAATATTCCTAACTATTTCATCCCTTGAGACATCGATTATACACAAGCTTGCACAACTCCCATAACAAAAATTCAGAGTAAACACTCATCAGATTTCTAAATATTGCTGCAACAATTACTTCAAGCATTGAATCGAATAATCTATATGTAAAACAAATTGAAAACATTTAAGTCAATCGTGTTGCTCAAGTACCACTGTGTGCTATCTGGCTGCAGCGTCAGTGGAAGAAGTTGTACAGCCCGTTGGATCAAGCATATAAGGACGATATAAGGGATACTGATGCGGAAAAGAGAATTACGATGGTAGCTTCCCATCAGCAAAATGTATTTTAGACACGGGAAGTCTCCAGGAGTGTCTGAGAGAATGTGGAGTGTAAACTTAGATGCGTCAATTTCAGGAGAGTATCAGACCCTACGAGGGCATTCCGGCCGGCCTTCGGAGTAACTGAGATCTCTGATGACTGGTACAAGAGTACCATGGGAGTGATTGTGATAAGTTTGGGAACACCTTGGAGCGCTGGAGAGAACTTCGGGTGCACCTGGGAGTACCTGGGTGCGCTGGCGACAAGTCTGGGTGCACCGCCGACAAGTCTGGGTGCGCCGACAATAAGTCTGGGTGCGCCGACAACAAGTCTGGGTGCGCCGACGACAAGTCTGGGTGCGCCGACGACAAGTCTGGGTGCGCCGACGACAAGTCTGGGTGCGCTGATGACACCTCTGGGTGCACCGACGACAAGTCTGGGTGCGCCGACGACAAGTCTGGGTGCGCCGACGACAAGTCTGGGTGCGCCGACGACAAGTCTGGGTACGCCGACGACAAGCCTCGGAGCGCCGGCGTCAAGTCTGGGAGCACCTCGAATCACAGTAGAGCAGTCTGGGAAAAACAACATCTTCTTTGGGAACGCTGCTGGTGCACATGGAAATCATAGCTACTACTTATCGTTCAATGATTGTGAAAACTCATGTATTCAGTTTGTATTCTGATCTATGGATCAATGTATCAATGTATCTATGTATCTATATAGCACCCATCACACACGGTATATCTGGACTGGCTGCAGGCGGTGTTTGAGAGCAATTCGAGGTGCGCCTGAAAATGACGATCGAGTGAACTCAGAGATACACTCTGAGGCTGTGATCAAGCGAGTTTGGAGATGCACTTGGAGCGGTAATCGAGCGTATTTGGAGATACACTTGGAGGCCCTGATCGAGTGAACTTAGAGATGCACTCCGAGATCGTGATCGAGCGAGTTCGGAGATGCACGTGGAGGCCGTGATCGAGCGAGTTTGGAGGCCGTAACCGAGCGAGTTTAGTGATACACTTGGAGGTCGTGATCGAGCGAGTTTGAAGATGCACTTGGAGGCCGTGATCGAGCGAGATTGGACCAGTACTTGGAGGCCGTCGATGGACAACGGTACGCCGGGTGTTCAGACTGTATTCATCAGTTAGTTAACTCGCAACCCTGGGAATGTGACAATGTGACTTTACCTTTGAGTTCTCATGGAGAGCTGGCTGATGGCGTTTGATCGTGTAGGGAGGTACGCCAGAAGCTGAAGCTACATTCAGGGGTCAACTCCTAATCATGAGAATGAAGGGAAGACAAACAATCTTGGGTGGATGCTGTACTCGGTGTATGCTGTACTCTCGGTGTATGCTGTACTCGGTGTCAACTCATGATCATGGCATGGTGAGATAGAGAGGGATGACTTAACTTTGTGTTCTGCGATGATAGTTGAGTTGTGGACGAGAAAGAGAGAGATGGGGGATGAAGATGAGAATGATGTGGAGGATACGAGCGGATATGAGAAATCAGGGGTACGACTTGCCTGATTGGGTTCGGAAGACCTCGTAGCGGTGTAATTACACGCCGGATCAGGACTCATACCTGCCGTATCGGGGATGGTAAATTGACTCGCACACGAAATTCTCTTAAGTCCCAGTTTCTCATGATCATTTCCCCTATCTCCTCTCATCTCTCTCTTTCTTGTCCTCAACTCTACCATCACCTAAGAACACGAAGTTAAGTCATCCCTCTCTATCTCTCCATGCAATGATCAAGAGCTAACACCGAGTACAGCATACACCGAGTACAAGCATACACCTAGTACAAGCATACACCGAGTACAAGCATACACTGAGTACAGCATACACCGAGTACAGCATACACTGATTACTGCATACACTGCGTACTGCATCATCCCAAGATCGACTGTCTCCCGCTCCCAGCCAGTCTCTCATCTCTCAGCAGACCATGTTGTACTCAATTCTCTACATTCCCACAATTACGAGTTAACCAATGAATACAGTCTCAGCTCCCATTGCGCCTCCCTCCCAAACTACCGCCTCCAAGTACTCCTCCAATCTCGCTCGATCATGGCCTCCAAGTGCATCTCCAAACTCGCTCGATCACAGCCTGCAAGTGTATCTCTAACCTCGCACGATTACGGCCTCCAAGTTCGCAAGATCACGGCCTCCAAGTGCATCTCCAAACTCGCTCGATTACGGCCTCCAAGTGCATATCTCCAAACTTGCTCGATCACGGCCTCCAAGTTCACACGAGCATGGCCTCCAAGTGCGTCTCCAAACTTGCTTGATCACAGCCTCCAAGTACATCTTTAAGGAGCGACGGCGGGTGTACAGAGATACAGGGGTAACGGAGGTGGACAGAGTGACGGGGAGTATATATTCGGCAGACCCCGGAGTAGATAGACATCAGCTCATTTCCATCTCATCTTATCATACAATGAAAATACATACTCTATCTTTCCCAACTTTTGGTCTCACTCGCTCTGTCTGAGATTTCGTGGCTCCACGCAATTGTGTGGATCCTCAACGCCGGGTAGTATCATATGTTCTCACCTGATTCCTACGCGCCTCAAACCAGAACCGCTCTTTCTGATGAATTTCGTTTGGATGTCGCGAGAGGTGCGGCGGGCTCTCTGCCTTCTAGCTCCGTCGTTTCACCACAACGACCTCCAAGTGGTGCATCTCTAAGTTCTCTCAATGGGCATGTCCAGGTGCTCCTCTAATTATGCTAGACTACCATCTGCGGCCAGATTGCCCGTATGTAAATATATACAGAGACTTATATAATGCATGCCATATTATGATGTAGCAAATCTTGTGACTGTAACAAAGACGAAGTTCCTTGTGGTTATGTAAGAACCACTGCTGTGATAATATGGCACCAAGTCTCCCGCAGTGCTCTCGAAGTCTCCCGCAGAGCTGCACAGCGGTCTCAGCTGCTCTTGAAGTCTCCCGCAGATCTGCGCAGAGGTCTCAGAACCTCCAAAATTTGACTATTCTATAAGTCAAATCTAATAGCATTCTGAATGCACCTCCATAACTGCAGGAGCTTTCAGGAGCACCTGAGAATGCTCTTGCAGAGTTTGAGAGCACATTGCTTAGCTCCAGGGGGGTCTGGGAGCATCTAGAAGTACCTAGAAGCACTGGTGAGGTCGCCCGGAGTGTCTGGGAGGATTGCGTATTGCTTCCGGACCGATTTACATTTTGCTGATGTCCCGTCGAGTTAGATATCGCGAGAGGTAGACTAGTTTTTTTGCTGCTGTGTGTTAAATGACTTTTGGCATTTAATTTGTTTGCCATCATAGCCGCCACCGCTATTGCTGGAGTTCTGTTCAGGTGGGTTTGTCTTGCCGTATTTGGTACAAACGTAGGTTTTGTGGTCTCCGCTGCTGCAGCGGGTGCATTGCCGGTTTGCCTTTCGGCTTTCGTAGGCTTCCTTTGAATGCCACGGCGCTGGTGATAAGTTGGCCCGGCTGCCTCCGCTGGACTTTTTGGACTTGCCCGATTTTGAATGACCAATGCCAGAGTTATTGGAATTGCCGGAAGTGTTTTCCGCAGGTTCGGAGATGGATGGTTGGAAATTACGTTTCTTATCGCCGCCTTTCTGAGACTCCCCTGCTTGCCTTTGTTGCTGCTGTTGTCCTCCGGGCTTCTTGTGGTCCAGTTTGAACTCCGAGGCGGCTGCACAGTCAAAGAGTTGGTCAAGCGTGTCGAACCTGTCTTTGCCACTGGAGATCCAAGGTCTGACTTTCATCTTAAGTGCGTGCCGCAGGCCCGCCCATGCCCTGTCGTATAGGACCACTTCGTGCGTTATAAAGCTCCAGCTGGCTCTTTTCCAATTTGCTTTCAGGCGGTTGGCATAAATTCGGACTGATTCGTTTGGTAATTGCTGGTACTCCTGCATGGCTTTTGTCGCCGAATTGAGACGTCTGTCTTTATCTCTGTACATCTTTTGAAGCTCGTTCGCGAAGAGTTCGAAATTCTCTAAACACGGGTCCTTGGCCTCTCGTCGGTTGCTAGCCCACTCAGATGGGTCCGTATTTTCCGTCTGTCGCTGAGTCTTATCTGGGTGGTTATTCCTGGTGTCGAGAAAAGAGACTGCATACTTGACTTGATCGGGATCGCCTCTTGCAAATAGGGGCATATGGGATGCAAAGTTTGATCGTAATGTTTTGAGAAACTTATCCAGCTCTTTCGCCCCGCCGCAGTACCATAAGGGGTCCACCATCTTAAAGATCGTGGACTGATTTCCGGGATTCTCCAGTCTGTCGATGGTTTGGCTGCGGTCGAGTTCGGTGAGCATTCGGGTTCTCTCCTCCTTCCATTTGGCTTGTTGTTTGAATAGGAGTTTAAGTAGCATTTGGTTCTGTTCAAGCATCTCCTTTTGGTCGTCTTTGGTGATCTTTGACAAAATGTCGTCTCTGCCTCGATTATCCTCGCCCTCTGGTAAGGTTGAATTGTCTTTGTCTTTGTCTTCATCTTCATTGTCTAGATCGCAGGTTTCTTCGTGAACTTGAGTCTTGGCGGGGTTGTCATCATTGATTTCGTCTTCTGGTAGTACCGAGACACGGCCCCTAGGAATAGGCGTGATTCGGCTGAGCGATGCTCGAAGCGATTCAATGCTCGCACACGTGTTAGGCATGCGCAATTGGCTTCTCTGTATTCTCTCTGGAGGCATGGAGGGTAATTGGCTGTAATTGTTGATTTCGTGTCTGTCGCGACGCGTCAATTAAAGGGGTAAATTCGCGTAATCTCGTGAGCGAAATGTATCCGATTTCTGAAAAGACCGAGTATAGTGTAAGGGCACGTACCCTGGTGCTTGGCAGTATAGGGATATGATATGGTATACGGTTGCACACGGGCGCGAGTGAGATTAAGTGTAGAAGTAAGTGGTAAGATATTCGGTACGGAGCTAAGTCTCCGTCGCGATGTCAATATATGGTTGGCGGTTACCCGGCACTGGACACCTCATGTGACCGTCCGGCGACCCTAACCACGCATGCTTGACAATGCCGTTACAGAGGCATATCATCGTCGCAACGTTGTTTTGCAGCGTTTGCATTCAGCTCTCGATACTGAAACACCTCGTTTCGGGCTTTCGTTCGGAAAATCTGGACGGCAGCCTCATGACGATTCGGTTGTCGGTACGCCTGTTTAAGATCCATGATCACTTTTTCTGGGAGTTCATAGCTTACATTTAAGAGGTTGCCAATATGGCGAATATGGTCAGAGTAGTGGTTGAGGAGATGCATCTGCACAAAGTTGAAATCCGATTCATTGACAAGATGTTGTGCAATTTCTCACTCGGCCTGCGTTTTATCTTCATCAACGCGATGATGCCTTGCAGCCGCAGGAAGATTATTCCAAGCGGGGTCACTCTCCGGTTCCTGCTGTTTCTCCAAAGTAAGCTGCTTTTTCAAGGCTTCCGAGACCTTCTTTGTAGATTTACTGGCATGGAATCAACTGAAAACATCCTTGTGACAATGAAACTCCTCCAGATAATTCTCCATGTACTCGATCGTGGCCTCAGTATGGTACCGGTACTGTGCCATAAGGTGAAAATACACTAAGTTCTTGATGCACAACAGGGCTTCTGTGAAGGGAATCCTTTGGCTCGCCAAAGGGTTTGAAAGAGTCACCGCGAAAACTGGAACAATCACACGGCCAAGTGCTTTCATCTCCTTACCACTCCATTGCGTCACCTGGCTATATGGCTTGTTGAATCGAGCGAAGCCAGGATATGGAGGCATCATCGCCCAGAGCTGGTTGAATTTGTCGATCCTGGAATGT